>Ga0164318_10001462_pt1 | contig 21061 bp, 19 predicted proteins | sample GuaBasSedimGuay9_FD_113734 | JGI IMG/M metagenome (GOLD analysis project Ga0164318, IMG submission 113734) | Subseafloor sediment microbial communities from Guaymas Basin, Gulf of California, Mexico - Guay9, Core 4571-4, 0-3 cm | ecosystem: Environmental > Aquatic > Marine > Hydrothermal vents... | reverse complement strand
TTGAATAACCTTTTCCCGGTGATAGTGCAAATCCGTTTCCCAAAGGCCCTAGAACCTCAGTTCTTGTGCCTTCCCGCCATTGGCTCATTATGGCTGTACCCTTACCTACCACCCGATAAAGCAGAAGCAAAGATCCATCTTCTTGGATACCTGCAATGGAAAAGGGCCTTCTCAAAAAAGGATCTGTGCTATCGGAGACCCGCAACATTATGAACTGCCCTGCTCGGGCCTCACAAAACCCTCCACTCAGCTCAAGCCTCATCATATATGTATTCCGGGCAATAGGAGTGTTATGCCTTACCGTAGCGGTAATATCTTTCATGGGAGGGCCAACCCCTTAGTCCCTGACCTTAATACGGGGAATTAGTTGTTAAATGCCTGGCAACCTATTTCTTTTACAATAAAGCTCCTTACCAGGCAACAAAAGAAAGCTTTAAGTACCATTTGGCACTTGAATTTTCTATGAATATGTTCGATATAAAGACAAGGTCTCCATTACCATGATAGGCAAAGAAATAGGAAATTATCGAATCATCGGCCACATCGGAAAGGGTGGAATGGCTGTGGTATATCGCGGCCAGCACAAGACCCTTACGCGCCGTTTTGTTGCCATAAAGATGCTTTCGGCCGCACTGGAAGGTGATAAATCCTTTCACGAGCGCTTTTTCCGAGAAGCAGAGGTAATGGACCGGCTCCGCCATCCTAATATCGTAACCCTTTATGACTTCATAGAGCATGAAGGACAGTACTTTATTGTCATGGAGTTTGTGGATGGCACAACCCTCCATCACCTTATCAAAGAGTCCAAAGGCCCCATGGCCTTCTCCCAGATAGAAGACATTTTCCGCCAGGCACTGGATGCCATGGCCTATGCCCACAAGTTGGGTATAGTGCACAGGGACATCAAGCCCAGTAATATAATGACCAACAAGGAAGGCCAGGTAAAGATAACTGATTTCGGTATAGCGCGAATACTCGGGGAAAACTTTGAAACAACTCTCACTGTGACTGGAATGGGAATGGGATCCCCGTATTACATGTCCCCTGAGCAGGTCTTGGCCTCCAAAAAACACCCCATTACGGCCGCCTCTGACATTTATTCCTTGGGTATAACCCTTTACCAGATGATCACAGGCAGGCTGCCTTTTTCCGAAGGGGGTAGCCTTTACACGATAATGCAGGCGCATGTGAAAGACCCACCCCCGCCTCCGAGCAAGTTCATTCCCGGTCTGTCACCAGCCATCGAAAGCATAGTACTTAAGGCGATTGAAAAAAATCCGCAAGACCGGTGGTCATCCTGCGAGGAGCTCAGTGAGGCCCTAAACCGCGCATTCTCACAGGAGCAGAAGGTAGGCGAAAAAGTAACCGAGCCTGTTTATGAACCCCCCGCGCCCGAGCATACAGAAAAACAGGCAGAAGGTGCCAAGGCACCATCCGCTCCGGCCAAAAGCTCTGCCTTCCCAATAGCATTGTTAATTATCGTGGTAATCGCTGTGCTGGGAATTGCAGCGGGTGGATACCTTTATTTAACCAAACGCCACGGCGAAGCAGGCCCGCAGGCATCAAAGACCACGGCACAAGTAGACAAAATCCCGTCCCCCAAGGGCGAGCAAGCTCCTGCCCAAGGAGTGCAAACCCAGCGCACTAAGGCAACCAAATCAGAGAAAGCTTACCAGACCGAACCCCCTCCGGCTCAGCCACAGGTCGAAGGCGCGAAGACCCGTGAGGCGCTGCTCTTGGAAACACTTGAAAAGGCACAACAGGCTTATGAAACAAGTCAGCTGCAGCGGGCAGAGACCCTAGTTAAGAAAGTGCTCAAAGAAGACCCCAAGAATAAGGCAGCACAAGACTTACTAGGGCAGATCCGCAAGGAAAGAAAAGAAAAAATGCTTGCTGCCAAGATTGGAAAAGCAGAGTCCTATCTTAAATCTGGAAACTACAGTTCGGCCATGGCAGCAGCCGAGGAGATACTCCGACAATACCCTGACAATACCAAGGCCCTGGAAATCAAAAAACAGGCTGAAGCCGCCGCAGACAGGGAAGAAAAGAGGCGCTTGGCCATTGAGGCCAAGCTCGCCAAGGCAGAGGCCTACCTTGATGCAGATAGGTTTGCTAAGGCAGCAAGGGAGGCTGAGGCAGTTCTATCAATGGACAAGGGCAATGTCAGGGCAAAGAAGATACTCAATGCAGCCAAACAAGGAAAAAGGCAAAGGGAAATCAACAGCAAGCTGGCTGAAGGACGCAAATACCTGGATGCCCGCAAGTATGGAATGGCATTGAAAGTGGCCCAGGAAATTCTGACCCGGTATCCAGGAGAACCTCGCGCCTTGGAACTGAAAAAGCAGGCCGTTGCAGGACTGAAGCGACGCCCGAGCAAGGAAGAGATAGTGGCCACAATGCTCAAAAAAGCGGAGTTTTTCCTTCAACAAGGGCAATTCCATAGAGCAAGGGTGCTTGCGGACAAGATACTGGACTTGGATCCGGACAATCGCAGGGCCCAAGACATCCTCGAAATGGCAATGGAAGGGGAAAACAGGCAGCTCTTTCAGGGCTTCCTAGGCCAAGGACTTCCCTCCGGACCCGGGGGTGCTGATCAAATTCCTATGGAGGGCGGACAAGGCCAGCCTGTGACCCCTACCCCTCCTATACCCATGCCTGCCATACCAAATCAGTGATTTGTCGGCCTGCTTGACTTTGAGTCAATCTCCCCGCTATAGTGTTTTCTTCGATTTTTATGGCCCACGCTGTTGCCCGCAGAAGTGCTGCAGCAACAAGGAGTAATGTGGCATTATCAGAAGCAAAACTTGCACAGAGGATTTATGACAATAGCCACGGTTGAGGCCCGGAAGCACTACCTGTTAAGGCAAAAAGAACAGGGTCATACATTATTTGGGGTCTTCCCTGCCCAATATCCAAAGGAAATACTTTGGGCCATGAACGTGGTTCCCGCTGAGATTTGGGATCCCCCCGTGGAGATCTCCGCGGCCAATGCTCACTTGCAATCTTATATCTGCTCTGTGGTTAGAATGGGGATGGAACTTGTGCTGCAGGGTAAGTGCGATTTCCTCGACGGATTCCTCTTTCCTCATACGTGTGACTCAATCCAAAACCTGGCATCTGTCATAAACGATTATATGGGCCCAAATGTGCCATGTTATTTTTTGTATCACCCCAAGGCCCCTTACTCACGTGGTGTGCGCACTTACTACAAGGCCCAGCTAAAGGACCTTGTAAAGAGGCTCGAGGCGCAGCTGGGAGAGCTTGATCCAGGCCGCTTGAAACAAGCCATTGAATCGTCCAACAGGATTTCCCAGTTGTCCCAACAGCTGTACGATAGGCGGGCTCAAGGAATACTCAGGGGCAGCTGCCGGGAGTTTTACGAGGTCTTGCGAAAGGGCGAATACCTCTTGCCCCAGGACTATATCCAACTGCTTGAGTGGTATCTCCATGAGAATTCCTCGGATGAAACAGAACAAAAGACCCCCGTCATCCTGAGCGGCGTATTGCCCAATCCCCTAGAATTACTAGATAAATTAGACGAACTAGGAGTCCGGGTAGCCCACGATGACCTGCTAGTTGCCAGCAGGCGCCTTCTGTCACCCAAGATGGATACTTCTATGGACCCTTTTGAAGTATTGACCGCAAGATATTTCTCCATGCCGCCATGCTCCACAAGGGGTACCAGCATCCAGGACAGAGCCAAGTTCATCCTTGACCTTGTGGACAAAACCGGGGCAAAAGGTGTTATATTTAATATAGTAAAATTTTGCGAACCTGAATGGTTCGATGTGCCGAATCTGCAGACAGAATTCAGGAAACGTGGGATTCCCACATTGGTGCTGGACACTGAAATAAACCAGGGGCTTCCAGGTCAGATGTCAACCAGACTCGAGGCCTTTGTGGAGATGATACAATAAAGTAGGGACGTCACGGAACACTGAGGCCCCGTTTGTTTACTCATTACCCAGGCCTAACATGAACTTGACTGGATCCATAAAATACCATTTCATGAAGGAACTGGGAGCGCCCTTGCTCCTCGGACTGCAAAAACGTGGCAAAAAAAGGAAGCCCTCCCGGCCCAATCCGTTCCTAGGGCCGCCTCTCAAGTGCACATCAAGGCTTCGCGAAATAATGACAAAGCACTATTTCCTTTCCCGATATGCAAAAGGGGCCATGCCCATCGCGTGGGTAAGCAGTGGCGCACCGGTTGAGCTGCTAAGGGTATTTGACTTTTACACCGTATATCCGGAAAACCACGGTGCCCTTTGCGGTGCCCAAAAAATGGGTCCGGAAATCTGCCAGGAAGCCGAAAGGCACGGATACCATTCTGATCTTTGTTCTTATGCCCGCATAGACCTAGGCCATGCCTTTTCAGGAAAAACACCTGCCGGCAAACTCCCAAGGCCTGACCTCCTTTTTTGTTCCAACAATATTTGCCAAACCATCCTTTACTGGTTCAAGGAACTGTCCCATTACTGGCGGATTCCCTTGATTCTATTTGATACGCCTTACAATTTCGAAGACATAAGGGATAGTGACATACAATACATGGCTGATCAACTCGAGGAGATGATCCCCACGCTGGAAAAGGTCTCTGGAAGGAAATTCTCTCAAAAACGACTCGAGCAGTTCATTGAGATAGGCAAGGATTCATCAAGGCTATGGGGCGAAGTCCTTGCCACACTAAAGGCAAGGCCTGCCCCCATGACCATCTTTGATGCATTTGTCCATCTTGCCCCTATTGTTTCGCTTCGTGGACTCCCGGTCGCCAAAGAATATTACGAGATTCTTCTGGAGGAACTTCAAGATAGAGTCAGGAAGGGCATAGCTGCGGTCAAAAATGAAAAAAGGCGGCTGTTGTGGGACAATATTGCTGTGTGGTTTAAGCTGCGTGACTGGTCCATTCTGTTTGCTGAACATGGATGTAACTTTGTGGCCGCCACTTATACTAATGCGTGGGTAGAAACAATCCATTACCTCGATGCCCGCTCACCCTTTGAATCAATGGCCAAGGTTTACAGCCTTGTCATTCTAAACAATAACCTCAAGCACAGGCTGAACCTAATGAGGCAAATGATCAAGGATTATCAGATCGATGGGCTGGTAATCCACTCTGACAGAAGCTGTAAGCCCTATTCAGTAGGCCAATATGACATGAGGCGGTTGTTGGCCGAGGACTTGGGCGTCAAGGCAGTGGTAATAGAAGCTGATATGACCGACTCGCGTGTATATTCTGAGGAACAAACGCGTACTCGGCTGGAAGCATTTTTCGAGGCATTGGAAAATGAGTGACATGGACTACTTTGCAGGGGTAGACACAGGTTCTTTGAGCACAGAGGTGGTCATAATCGACCAAGACCTTAATATGGTGGCCTACTCGATTGAACAAACCGGATCAGATCCCATAGCAGCCTCCGAGGCCGCAATGGATAATGCCTTATCCAAAGCGGGTATCACCAGAGACCGCATCAAAAAGATCATTGCCACGGGATATGGCAGGATATCTGTACCCTTTGCGGACAAAAAGATCACTGAAATTTCCTGTCATGCCGCTGGTGCCTACCACCTTTTTCCTGATACCGGGACTGTTGTGGATATTGGGGGGCAGGATTCAAAGGTTATACACGTGGGTCCAGGAGGCAAGGTTCTGGACTTCGCCATGAACGACAAGTGCGCAGCAGGAACCGGCAGATTCTTAGAGGTTATGGCCTCCACATTTGGATTAAGCTTGGACGAAATGGGAGAGCTCTCCCTCAAGGCAAAGGAGGCCATGCCTATATCCAGCGTGTGCACTGTGTTTGCTGAATCAGAGGTAATTTCCCTTATTGCTCAAAACAAGCCGCGTGAAAACATTATCCTGGGGCTTCATACCGCAATTGTGAACCGCGTCTGGAACATGGCCCAGACCGTTGGGATACATCCTGAATTGACCATGACCGGCGGAGTGGCGAAAAACCGCGGGGTCGTGGCACTTTTCGAAAAAAAGGTGGGACGGCCTATACACGTCTATAAGGAGCCCCAAATAATTGGCGCCCTGGGAGCGGCTTTACTGGCCTCGCGCAGCTGACTGGAAATGCCTTTGCCCTTTGCCAAGGAATCCCAACCTTAGGCTCAATCAATCAACATTGCAGCCATTGCGAACCGACCTGTCACCTTGCTTGCCCTATAGGAGAAAAATAAATCTGCATGGCACCTGGTACATACCTCGGCTGTTTCTATGTTTTGCCTTTTTACCCCGGCATCAACTAGTTGATCACGGCTTATGGCCCAGAGATCAAAGTAGTTTTCTCTTACCATGAACCTCGAAAATTCCAGGGGAAAGATGTGTTCATACCCCTTGAATTCACCGCAACAGGGCCCAAGGGAAGGACTGATGGCCACCTTCAATCCCCCTGGGTCACATCCATATTCCCTTTCCATGACGCCCACTACCTTTTTTAGAATACCTGCCACATTTCCCCGCCACCCGCAATGGGCAATAGCAATGACATTTTTTTTCTCGCAAAAGAAGATCACACCCTGGCAGTCAGCCAGCTTTACTATCAGAGCGACACCCGGGACGTCCGTAACAAGTGCATCATATCCGTCTAGCACCGTTTCATGCTTCAAATTGTCCCTGCGCAGGGAAAATATGTTGTCACCGTGCACTTGGGTCATGGTGGCAATCCACTGCGCGCCAATCACGCTTTTAATCTTTGAAAGATTAGCTGCAACGCTGCCGGGATCGTCACCCACATTGTAACTTACATTCAACTGGGTATACGGGCCTTTACTTGCACCCCCATGACGGGTGAACACAGCACCAAATACGCGGTTGCAGCCTGATAACATGTGAAATTTAAAATGGGGGATAGGGCTGGGGTTGAAGATAAGATTCTTGAATGACTTATTGAGTCCTTGGTCGTGCATCCTCATTCGAGCCTTGCCGCAGCCGCCTCTGCACCTCAGAGCAATGAGATAGATGTCATCACGACACAGACTGCCTTGCTTACCGCTGCTTCCTCCCGGACCTGACGGGGTTCACAAGCGTCTGTCACGTGAGCTCCATCCCTACTCCAAAGGTGACAGGAAAGCGACCCGGCAATGAACTCTCATGCAGGACATTCGACCCCGCATAAGCGGATTTCGGGTTACAGGGCACCGCTAGCTCCCCGTCTAGCACGACCAAGGCAATAATCCGGTTAGTACACGTCCACACGTTCCCTGAGTTCCTTTCCCACCTTGAAAAAGGGAAGCTTCTTGGGAGCAACATCAATCACCTCTCCCGTCTTGGGATTCCTGCCCTTGTAGCCGTCGTAATGCTTTACCTTGAAGCTCCCAAATCCTCTTATTTCCACTCTCTCGCCACGGATAAGGGACTTCTCCATATCACCGAACACGGTATTGACGACTTCTTCAGCCTTTTTTAGCGGCAGGTTCTCTGCCTTAGCCAGGGCTTCAACAAGTTGAGATTTGTTCATAATTCACCTCTACAATTACGAAAGAACCACAATCACCTTAGAAACTATTACAGCTACTGACTATTATAACCTAGGTGCAATAGACTAAATCCTGGACCATAACCCTACCGATTATCGGCTCGAAGCGTAGATATATTAGATGCTTGATCGGCCAAGGTCAAGTCAATAAATAAGTGATTGGGACGGGCTGTTTACATTTTTATGATATTACGCTATAAGCGCGAGAGCGAAAAAGATCTTCGGCGCGAGCCACGAGGCAAAAAAATTGAGAATTTTGCAAACACGGATGAGATGATAAAAAATCTAGTAAGAGATGGAATTGAAGACCTAGTGCCCTATCCCCCTGGCAAACCCATTGAGGAGCTGGAAAGGGAATTGGGCATCAGCGGCTCAATAAAGCTGGCGTCAAACGAAAATCCCTTGGGACCTTCCCCCAAGGCCGTCGAGGCAATCAAGGAAAAACTCCACACCATTAACCGTTATCCCGATGGCAGCGGTTTCTACCTCAAGGCCAAACTGGCAGAGAAATTCGGTTTGCCTCAGGAGCAGATAATATTGGGGAATGGATCCAATGAGCTTATTGAACTGAGTGTGAGAACCTTTCTCAACCCCGGTGAAGAGGCGATCCAGCCTTTTCCCACTTTCCTGGTTTACGAAAAAATAGTAAGGGCGGCAGGGGGCACTATGGTCTCTGTGCCATTGGAAGGATTCAATCTGGATCTTGACAGGATCAGGGAAGCCATCGGGCAAAAGACAAAGTTGTTATTTATCGCCAACCCCAACAATCCAACGGGCCTTGCCCTCACAAGAGCCGAACTAGAAAATTTTCTTCAAGACTTACCCCGCGACCTCTTAATTATCCTCGATGAGGCCTATATTGAATTCGTAACAGACGAAAATGTGGGCAGCGGAATTGAGCTTCTAGACAGGCATCCCCATTTGCTGGTGATCCGTACCTTTTCCAAGCTTTACGGGCTGGCAGGGTTGAGAATCGGATACGGATTTTCCTCACCAGAAATCATCGACTACTTGAATAGGGTGCGCCAGCCCTTTAACGCCAACGCCCTGGCCCAAGCAGGGGCCTTGGCCGCCTTGGACGACCAAGACTTTGTCCAGGAAACCCTGAACTTGGTCCAAGCCGGCCTCAGGCAGCTTGCTCGTGGGCTGGATGAACTGGGCCTCAAATACTTTCCCACCCAGACGAACTTTTTCCTTATCAAAACGCCCATTCCGGGGAAAGTGATTTACGAAAGGATGCTGCGCAGAGGCGTAATAGTTCGGGCGATGGACAGCTTCGGGCTTCCCGATCATATCAGGATCAACGTGGGTCTTCCCCAGGAAAACGATAGATTCCTAAATACATTGAAAGAAATAGTGGAGACGTCGGCCTAGTGGTCAAGGAATTGTGGGTGGTTGCAATCGACGGACCTGCTGGAGCGGGTAAGAGCACTGTGAGCAGGGAAGTGGCAAAAAGGCTCGGTTTCACGTACCTCGACACCGGTGCCATGTACAGAGCCGTGGCATTAGCAGTAAAAAAAGCGAACATCCCGTTGGAAGATAACGAGGCACTCGCGTCCCTATGCGAGAATCTGGAGATACACTTTGACACTACAAAAGATCCACCGGCCATATTCTTGGACAAAGAAGACGTATCGCATAAAATCAGGACGCCTGAAATTGATATGCTGGCATCCAGGGTCTCTGCAGTGGGGGCGGTGAGACATGCCATGACACGCTTGCAAAGGGTTACAGCGGCCCAGGCGGGCAAGGTGGTGGCCGAGGGCAGGGACATGGGGACCGTTGTCTTTCCAGATGCAAAATGGAAGTTCTTTCTCACAGCCACCTTGGAGGAGCGGGCCAGGAGAAGGTTCGAAGAACGAAGGCAGCGGGGCGAGAAAGTAGAAAAGGGAGATGTGGCAAAGGAGCTTAAACAACGGGATGAACAAGATCAAAAACGAGCCCTTGCTCCACTTAAACCAGCACAAGACGCGGTTATCATAGATACAACAAACCTCAGTATACCTGAGGTTGTAGATGCCATATGCCAAATGGTGGTTTTAAACGAGTCCGAAACTCAGAAATAATGCGGTTTTGCACAAAATAAGTGCTTGAAGTTATCGCTGGCTTTTGATAACGTCCAAAGTTTAGCCCATAGTGGGTAAAATGAGTGAGGGGGTATTTGGCTTAATGGACAAAGGAACAGGCGAAATTGCAGAGCTAAACAACGAACAAATAGACAACCCGGATCCAGTTAACGCCGCAGACCAAGAGGAACAAACCGACGGAAACACAGTTACACCAGAAGAGGATCAGGGCGCGCCAAGAGAGGATGCAACACAAGAGGGAGACAACTTTCTCCAGTTATACGAGGAGAGCTTCCGCAGCATCCAGGAAGGCGAGGTGGTAAAGGGCGAGATCGTCCAGGTGGACAAGGAATTTGTACTGGTAGATATTGGCTACAAGTCGGAGGGGCAGATTCCTATCCATGAATTCCAGGATGAGCATGGTAATATCACGGCAAAAGTAGGTGAAAAAGTGGATGTCCTCCTGGAACGAAAGGAGGATGACGAAGGCATAATAATCCTGTCCAAAGAAAAAGCCGCCAAAATAAAGGTCTGGGACAAGATAAGAGAAATTTACGAAAGGGATGGGACAATTAAGGGAACTATCGTCTCCCGCGTGAAGGGAGGGTTGTCAGTTGACGTGGGTCTGCCGGCCTTCTTGCCCGGCTCTCAGGTAGATCTCAGGCCCGTTAGGGATATGGACGCCTTGGTTGGGACTGAGCACGAGTTCAAGATAGTAAAATACAACAAGCGAAGGGGCAATATCGTGCTTTCCAGGCGGGCGATACTGGAGGCAGAAAGGCTTGCCTTACGGGAAAAGACCCTTGAAAAGCTTGAAGACGGGGCCATCTTGGAGGGAACGGTTAAGAACGTCACCGACTATGGTGTATTTGTAGACCTGGGAGGAATAGACGGGCTTGTTCACATAACAGATCTTTCATGGGGTAGAGTTGGCCATCCCTCCCAGCTTTATCAAATAGGTGACAAAATAACAGTAAAGGTGCTTCACTTCGACCGCGAGAAAGAAAGGGTGTCTCTTGGTGTAAAGCAGCTTACCCCCGATCCATGGCTAAATGCTGACGAAAAATACCCTGTTGGTACAAAGATAACCGGTCGCGTTGTGAGCCTCACTGATTATGGCGCCTTTGTTGAGGTTGAACCTGGAGTTGAGGGCCTTATCCATATCTCTGAGATGTCCTGGACACGAAAGGTGAGGCACCCCTCCCAGCTTCTCAAGGTGGGCGACACAGTAGAGGCCATGGTTCTTAATATTGACGTGGAAAAGAAACGCATATCCCTTGGAATGAAACAAGTGGAGCCCAACCCTTGGGACGTGATTGCAGAGAAGTATCCCGTTGGTACTACAATAGAAGGAAAAATCAAGAACATCACCGACTTCGGTATATTTATTGGAATTGACGAAGGGATAGACGGCCTTGTGCATATCTCTGACATATCTTGGACAAAGCGGATCAAGCATCCTTCCGAGATATACAAGAAGGGCCAGGAGGTCCAGGCAATTGTTCTCAAGATAGACAAGGAAAATGAGAGATTCTCTCTCGGCATAAAGCAGCTTACTCCGGATCCGTGGCTGGAGATCCCAAACAAGTACACGCCAGGGACAAGGGTCACCGGCACGGTAACAAATGTTACAGATTTTGGCATCTTTGTAGAACTTGAAGAAGGTATCGAAGGGCTTATTCACGTATCTGAGGTTCCCAAGGATAAGCGTGGCAATGCATTGAGTAAGTTTCAAGTGGACGATGTCATCCAAGCCCAAGTCATTAGTGTGTCTCCTGAAGAAAAGAAGATTGCCCTTTCTCTCAAAAAGCTGGAGACCTCTTCCACCAAGGAAGGCTACAAGAGTTACCTGGGAGGCCGGAAAGAGGCTACCTCCAATTTGGGCGAGATACTCAGAGAGGAGATGCTGAACCTCCAGCGGCAAATGCAACCCCAAGAAGACTTGACCGGAGCCGAGCCGGAAGCGGCTGAAAAACCCGAAGTCTCGGAGGAACCCACCCCCGGATCGGTGGGCGAGACAGATGGGGAAATTAAAGAACAGGCAGCCCCGGAGATTATGGAAGGCCAAGAACAACAGTTGGAACAGGCCGGTTCCCAGGAAGAAACACCTCAGCAAACAGAGGATGAACCAGAAAAAGAGACCTCTTAGCAAGGCCGAAGATGTCAGACAAAAAACGGACTTTCTTGACTGTCCTACTCATCGTGGTGATAGTAGGCGTTGTTCTGGGTCTTGCTTCCATCCTTATTATTAAGCAGCTGGGAAGCTCCCCTAAGATCGCCTTTGGTGACAAGATCGGTGTGATTCCCATTGAAGGGCTCATATCCAGCTCTCGCGCCATAATCAACCAGTTAGTGGAATTCAAAAAAGACAAGGGGATCAAGGCGATAATCTTGAGGATTGACTCTCCTGGAGGAGGGGTTGGCCCTAGCCAGGAAATTTACCGGGAGGTCATGAAAACCAGGGCCAAGAAAAAGGTCATCGCGTCCATGGGAGCGGTGGCAGCGTCGGGAGGTTACTATATTGCCTCGGCGGCCAACAAGATTGTCGCCAACCCTGGGACATTGACCGGCAGCATAGGGGTAATAATGGAATTTGTCCAAATCCAAGAGCTGCTCAAGAAATTGGGAATAGGAATGCAGATCATAAAAAGCGGAGAATTCAAAGACATAGGCTCACCCCACCGCGAACTTACAGAAAAGGAAAAAAAGCTGCTCCAGAATCTCATTTCCGAGATACAAGACCAGTTTGTTCATGCTGTTGCAAAGGGAAGAAACCTGCCAGTGGAAAAGGTAAGGGAGATTGCAGACGGTAGGATCCTGTCCGGAGAACAAGCAAAGGAACTTGGATTAGTTGACGAACTGGGCAACTTTCGTGATGCTGTCAACCTTGCAAAGAAGATGGCCGGAATCAAGGGCGAACCTACCTTAATTTATCCCAGTAAAAAGAAGGGTGGCCTATGGGACATACTCTTTGAGAGCGCAGCCCAATGCTTTTTGAGAGTCCTCAAAAGCTCAAACGCCCAGCTGAAGTATTATTGGCCAGGTCCCGTGAGTTCGGGTTCTATAGAAAAATACTGACATCCCCTTTTCCCACGCGAATTATTTCCGGCTTATCGCCTATCAGGGAAACAACGCTTGAAGGTTCCGGGTACAAAGGTCCGCCATCAACCACCAAGTCCAGATACGGGGCATACACCTCCTTTATTATCTCAGGGTCATTCTGTTTGGCACTCGTGCTGATAATGGGTCTACCAAAGGCCCTAACAATGGCAAGACAAATTTCATTGTCTGGCACCCTTATCCCCACAGTTTTTCTCTTGGTCAGCATTATCTTTGGAACCAACCTGGTACCCTCAAGTACGAAGGTGTACGGCCCGGGCAACAAGCGCTTCATGGTCTTGTATGCAAAATTGCTGACCTTAGCATAGCGGCTTATTTCCTTAAGACTGTCACATATAAAGGAAAAGGGCTTCTTTAGTGGCCGGTTTTTGAGCCGATATATCAATTGTATTCCTTTTTTATTGTAAAGGTCGCACCCAATGCCGTAAAAGGTGTCGGTGGGATAAGCAATCAGTCCTCCTTGCTCCAGTACCTCGCATACCCGCCTTATAAGGCGCTGCTGAGGGTTGTCAGGATTGATGGACACGACGGGAGGATAATGCTTCTTCATAAACGACTCCGAAAGGAACAATAATGGCCCCTTATACTATGTACTCAATCTTTTCATTTCTCTTCGGTTTAGTGCTTGGGAGCTTTGCCAATGTATGCATATATCGATTGCCCATGGGGAAATCCATTGTTTCTCCACCTTCAAGTTGTCCCCATTGCGGATTCCAAATACCGTTCTATGATAATATCCCGATTGTGAGCTACATCCTGCTACGGGGTAAGTGCAGGCAGTGTAAGCAACCCATATCCATCCAGTACCCGTTGGTTGAACTGATCATGGGAATCATAAGCCTTGCCCTGTTTATCAGATATGGGATTAGTTATCAATATATCTTGCAGCTACTGTTCGCCGGATCACTGGTAGTGATAACATTCATAGACCTTCATCACAAGCTAATACCGGACGTCATATCCTTGCCGGGAATTCTCATTGGCTTCCTGGCCTCTTTCCTATTGCGGCATCTTACGTGGCTGGACTCAGCCATAGGGATAGTTGCAGGGGGTGGAGCCCTGCTGCTGATAGCGGTGGTATTTGAAAAAATCACCGGTAAAGAAGGTATGGGAGGGGGCGACATAAAGCTGCTTGCCATGATAGGCGCATGGATGGGATGGAAGGCCCTGCCCTTTGTTGTGCTTATTTCGTCGCTCCTTGGGATCATTATAGGAGGGGGGGCATTGGTAGCAAGCGGCAAAGGGATACGGGTAAAGATCCCCTTCGGCCCCTTCCTTGCGATGGGAAGCCTCATTTATTTGTTTTTTGGAGATTCGCTAGTGGCATGGTACTCGGCCCTTTTTGTATAGGGAGAAAAGCAAGTGGGAAAGGCATTCTACAGCCTTAGGACCGGAATCTTGGCCAACTTGATTTTCCTCATTCTGGCCGCCATGATCCTAATCAATGTAATCATGATCAAGCTGGCCGAAAACGACCTTATTCGTGCGCGGGTAAAAGAAGGAATAACCCTGGCAAACGGGCTTGCGTTGCTCATTCAATCAAGTTTGCAGGACAATGGGGAATCACTTCAGGTCGATAAAGATGTGCAACTGCGGGTAAAGGTGAAAGGCTTTTTGAAGCCAGGAGATTTCAAGGATTTTGTTTTTGTCCCTGCCGTGGGCGGCTCACAATGGACACTTGGGGGCTGGAGAAAGGGAACACAAATAGCAGTGGCGCTTTGCCGCCAGAGCATTATCACACAAGAAACTTCCTTTTCCTTCCACGGAAGTACCTGGGCGGTTATCTGGCTTGGCTACGAAACATTGCAGGTATCCGCCCCGGTAAAAGCCGGGGGCAGGGTTATAGGAGCCCTTGCCCTATCTTCGCACCTGCAGGATCTCTATTCCCACCTCAGGCGGACAGAGAGGCTGATACTTATCTACATACTTCTTAACACGGTTATTCTTCTGGCCACTGGAATGTATCTCCTTTCTCGAGTGGTCATAAGACCGATTCAGAAGCTACTAAAGGTCACAGAACAATTCAAGGAAGGCGAACCACTGGCCTTGCCCCCAGAGCCCTCCAAAAACGAGATAGGCCAGCTTTTTCATTCCCTGAAAATGATGCTCAGCAAGCTGGAGGAAAACAAAAGGGAATTGAAAGAACATATCGCGTCTCTGCGGGCAGCAAATGAAGAACTCAAGAGAACCCAGGAAGAGGTGATACGGTCAGAAAAACTTGCCTCTGTGGGGCGGCTGGCCGCCGGAGTGGCCCATGAGGTAGGCAACCCCGTTGGCGTCGTGCTCGGGTATCTCGACCTCATCAAGAATGGAGAATTATCTGAACCCGAGATCAAGGATGCCCTGGAGCGGTGCGAGTCCGAGATAAACCGCATCAACAAGATAATCAGACAGCTGTTGGATTACTCTAGACCATCTCCTCCCATCTTAAGGCGTATAGGCGTGCACGCCTTACTTTCAGAAACCATCGAAATGCTGGCACCCCAGCCTATTATGAGAAATATCAGCATTGAAACCGAGTTCATGTCGCCACAGGACGCGGTCATGGGGGACGAAAACAGATTAAAGCAAGTATTTGTAAACATCCTCCTCAATGCTGCCGATGCCATTGAAGAGAAGCGAAAGACATGCAGCGTGTGGGGCGATGCCAAAATCAAGATAAGCACCCAGAATACCCATGGAACTATTAAGATCAGCATGCAGGATACAGGCTGTGGCATCGGCCGCGACTCAATAGAGCGCATATTTGACCCTTTCTATTCAACAAAGGAACCCGGGAAAGGCACAGGGTTGGGGCTTGCCGTGTCCTACCGGATAGTGGAACAGATGGGGGGAGATATCTGGGCAGAAAGCCAAGAAGGCCAAGGGGCCACCATACATGTGACGTTGCCATTGGCCAAGGGGGAATAGAGATGCAAATCAGATTATATTGGGGTTGGTAGATCAAATTCAAAGGCATACGTAGGGATGTATTATTAGGCAATGGGCAACAACAACCATACAAACAACAAAACCCTCACCCGAGTTCTCATTGTTGATGATGAGGACAACATGCGGCACATGCTCAAGGTCATGTTGACCAAGGCCGGTTATATGGTCAGTGACGCCTCCAACGGGGTCCAGGCCCTAGAGGCCCTTGCTGGGAATCACTATGATTTTATCCTTTGCGACATACGAATGCCGGAAATGGATGGCTTGGCATTTCTAAAGGCTGCCCATGAAAAATTCCCCGAGAAGACGATTATCATGATGTCTGCCTATGGGACCATCGAGACAGCCCTTGAGGCAATGAAGATGGGCGCCTATGACTACATTTCAAAGCCATTCAAATCCGATGAAGTATTGCTCACCCTTAAAAAGGCGGAAGAAAGAGAACGGCTCAAGAGGGAGAACATCATCCTGAAGCAGCAGCTCGAAAAGATAAGTAAGCGGTATTCCTTCGGAAATATAATTGCCCGAAGTGAGGCGATGGCCAAGGTCTTTGACCTGGTTGACAAGGTTGCAGACCACAAGACAACTGTTCTGATAACAGGAGAAAGCGGAACCGGCAAAGAGCTCATTGCTAGGGCCATCCATGAAAACGGTGCCCGTGCCTCAGGCCCCCTGGTGTGCATCAACTGCGGTGGAATCCCCGAAAACCTGTTAGAAAGCGAGCTCTTCGGCTACAAGAAGGGCGCTTTCACCGATGCAGTGCGAGATAAGCCCGGCCGCTTTGAGGAGGCCAATGGCGGCACCATTTTCCTGGACGAAATAGGCGATCTGCCCCTGCCTCTACAGGTAAAATTGCTTAGAGTGCTTCAAGAGGAGGAAATCACTCCTCTCGGAGACATTGGATCAAAAAAAGTGGATGTCCGAATCATTGCGGCCACATCAAAAGACCTGGAAAGGGAGGTGAAAGAAGGGAGATTCAGGGAAGACCTATTTTACAGGATAAACGTGATGACCATCCACCTCCCACCACTTCGGGACCGCCGGGGGGACATTCCTCTGCTTGTAGGGTACTTTATAGACCTATTCAACAAGAAGTTGAAGAAAAACATCGAGGGGCTCAGCTCAGAGGCCATGCCCATTCTCATGGCCTACTCGTGGCCTGGCAACGTAAGGGAATTGGAGAACGTAATTGAGCGGGCCATACTGCTTGCCCAAGGTCGCTGGATCACCCCGGCCGAGCTCCCGTCTCACATGACACAGCACGAGGGGCTTCCCTCTGTCAACAAGCCGGAAGAAACTCTGTCTCTCAAGAAGGCCTCCAAGAGATTGGAACGGACATTGATTGAAAAGGCCCTCAAGCTGACTAATGGAAATCGCTCAAAGGCTGCCAGGATTCTAGAAATAAGCCGTCCTATGTTGTTGTCCAAGATCAGGGAGTACAACCTTGAATAAGCTATCAGAGTTCCTCTTCCACCTCTCCGGGCTTTGGTAGGTCTAGCCTCCCCAGTTTCCTCACTGCGCTCATACCTGCCTTAAAGGCCTTCTGGTTCATCTCTACAGTTCCCTTTGGAACCTTGGACAAGAGCGTCTTTTCAACACCTTGGGGTGAAACAGCCTTTGTCAAACAGGTGAGGGCGCCCAGCGCTACCATATTGGCCACAAGTTCCTTTCCAACCTCTTTTCTGGCAATCTCAGTAAAGGGTATCCCGATTGATCTACTTGTCGGGACCTGCTCCACAAGGCTTGAGTCAATGACAAGAATTCCATCCGGTTTAAGGTCAGAAAAATACATGTCGCAGGCAGCCTGGTTCATTGCCAGCAGCACGTCAGGCTTGGTGGCCTTGGGATAATCTATTGGCTCCTCGCTGATCACGATCTCTGCCTTGCTGGCTCCCCCCCTGGCTTCCGGCCCGTAACTCTGGCTCTGACACACGTATTTCCTGGTGTGCTCGCTTACGGCCTCTGCAAAAATTCTAGCAGCGGTAATGATGCCTTGCCCACCAGAGCCACCCAGCCTTATTTCGTAACGAGCGGCTCCCTGCTGTTTTTTCTTACGTTTTTTATTTTTTTGCCCCTTCACGGATCTTCTCGTACTCCTCTGTATAAACCGGTTTTTCAACGTCAGCTAGAACGCCGATGGTGAATTTACCTTTCAGCTCGGCTGGTTCCATTTTCTTCGCCTTCTCCACTCGTACTGCATTGTCCCTTAGCCATTTCATCATTGTAACCGGATCGCCCATCTGATTTCGCCTGCCAAATTGAACGTGGCAATTGGACATCACCTCCACAACGCTGAAACCTTTCTTCATTATCGCCTTCTCCAGCATGCCGTCCAGCATTCGGGCATGGTAAACACTACCCCTTGCCACGAATGACGCGCCGGCGGTTACTGCCAGTTCCGAGATAGAAAAGGCATGCTCAATATGTCCGTAAGTAGCCGTTGTGGCCTTACAGCCGTAAGGTGTCGTGGGCGAATGTTGCCCACCTGTCATCCCATATATCTGATTGTTAACGATAACAGCTGTCAGATCCAGGTTTCGGCGCGCAGCGTGGATAAAGTGGTTTCCACCGATTGCCGTCGCATCACCGTCGCCCATCACAACAATAACATGAAGATAAGGCCTCACAAGCTTGATACCGGTCGCAAAAGTTAGAGCCCTACCGTGGGTGGTGTGAAGGGTATTGAAGTCTACATAAACGGGCATCCGCCCTGAACACCCAATACCTGAGACCAATACCACATCATCCTTTTGCAGCCCCAGGTTGTCTATGGCACGAATCAGTGCCCCCAGCACTATTCCGTTTCCACAACCCGGGCACCACACGTGAGGAAATTTCTTGTCGTGACGTAAGTACTTATGAATGAGCTTTGTGCCTTGTTGCGCCATTACTCCCTCTCTTTTCCAAAAGCTCCCGGGTTACATCTTCAATATCTCAGGCAGTATCTGATCAGGCGTGATAAGGCCGCCATCCACACGATTGAGCTTTCTCACCTGACATTTCCCCTGATTCACCCTGTGTACTTCCCTGCTGATCTGACCCATGTTCAGCTCGGGCACCAATACTCCTCGGCACTGCCTAAGTACTTGCTCAACTTTCATGCGGGGAAAAGGAAATAAAGTCACCAACTGCAGGAGACCCGCCTTAACCCCTCTTTTCCTTGCATCTAGTACCGCCCTCTTTGCCGATCTGGCCACAGACCCATAGGCAATTACTGCAATCTTTGCATCATCCAGCATAAAATCGCTGGTGATTTGAATTTCGTTAAACCCCTGCGTAATCTTTCTGAAAAGCCTTCTCAAGAAGGCCTCGATTTCATCCGGACGCTGGGTGGGAAAACCCCGGACATCATGCACCAGTCCGGTGACATGGTAGCGGTATCCGTCACCGAACGCTGCCATTGGCGGAACCCCTCTACTATTGTCCTCAAAGGGTATGTACCATTCGGGCGGCACACTCGGCGCGATGCGGTCTATTACCTGAACTTCCTCCTTGGAAGGTAATTCCACTGTCTCCCTCGTATGGGCAACCACCTCATCGGAGAGCAAGACCACAGGGGTGCGGTATTTCTCAGCAAAGTTAAAGGCCTTAACCGTAAGCTCAAAACTATCCTGAACAGTGGAAGTGGCAAGCACGATTATAGGGTGGTCACCATGGGTGCCCCACCTTGCCTGCATAACATCACCCTGAGCAGGATTTGTGGGCAGCCCGGTACTGGGTCCCCCTCTCATTACATTCACAATCACGCATGGAACCTCTGCGATGCAAGCAAATCCCAGATTTTCTTGCATTAAGGAAAATCCCGGCCCACTCGTGGCGGTCATGCTTTTCGCCCCGGCAAGGGAGGCCCCTATTATTGCCCCCATGCTGGCTATTTCGTCTTCCATTTGTATGAAGGTACCGCCCACCTGAGGAAGCCGCTCGGAAAGAATCTCGCTTATCTCGGAAGCAGGAGTAATGGGATAGCCTGCAAAAAACGAGCAACCAGCAGCCAGCGCCCCTTCCACCACCGCCTCATTACCTTGAAGAAAGTACCTCTTGCCTGATTTCTTTCTAGCCATTCTCTGCTGCCCCCGCTTCCGTGCCTCTCTCTATCACCGTGATGGCAAAATCAGGACAGTGAATCTCGCAAAACCTGCACCCTATGCAGTCGTCGGGTCTTTCAATTACAGGCTCTCCAGCCTCGTTTTTCCCGAGAACATTTTTGGGACAAAAGGCAATGCATATTCCGCAGGATTTACACCAGGCCCTGAATATGAGCTGGTCGTAAAACTTCTTTTTTTCCCTGTCGCGCTTGTTCTCAGAACTTTCCTGTATACCGCTTTCTTCAGACATCTTTCCGTCCTATCCCCTGCCTGATCTGTTCCTTGCTGTAGCTGTTGGTCATCTTATTAACCGGCTTGCCCAATTGCCATCTAATTATGTCCGGAGTTTTGCCTCTATCAATCCATCTTTCCTTTCGGCTACAATTACAAAATCCAAAAGGTCCCGCTGCAGGCAAAAAATGGGATCTTCCCGAGGCAGGTAAGGCTTGGTTCCCATAATAAACTTTTTGGCACTCTGGTGAAACACAATTCTTTCAAGCCACTTCAGATGGTCATATGGCTTGCCATATATCAAATGCTCTAGGTAATCTGCACAGGCCTCGTCTTCTGGAGAAGGCTCTTGGCCCCTTGTACCCATGGCAACAATTGTTACCATGTCTGCCTCCAGGTTCATAATGTATCTTGCTACTGCCCTTGCGATTATGAAACCACCTAATATCACAAGCTGTGCCCGATCAGCAACGGCCGCCACCCCCCTAACCCCCGCGGTGGTCCTGTGAATCACTGTTTTGCCCTGGAAAAACCCTTCGCCCTTTCCAATTATCTCAATCGGGGAATTGCCAAGATCTCCCCCTTCTATAGGAACTTCATTAACCTCCCCAACCAGCACTGAGCCGGGCAGCTCATTTTTAAATGCCAGCGCACGGGAGGGATCGGCTTCCAATATTACCCTCTTGGCACCAAAACGGAAAAAAAGGGGAACACACGTGAAAGCCCGGAACACGTCAATCACAACAACAACGCCTTGGGCAGCTTCTGCTCCCTTGAGGCAGGACTTCCTGATTATCTCGGGCTTGCTTTTCATTTAGAACGCCTGATGATTCAGCCTCCCTCTCTTCCTCTTTTTAATGGAAGACCCACATCCGCCAAAAAAAAGCAAGGGGTCTCCTAGGGTGCAGTCACTTCAAAACTCCAGGTTACCCGGTGTTCTGGGAAAAGGAATAACATCCCTGATATTAGACAGCCCAGTGATAAACTGCAGTAGCCTTTCCAGGCCGAGCCCAAAACCAGAATGAGGTGCAGACCCAAATCTCCTGAGATCCAGGTACCACCAATAATCACTGGGATTAATTCCTGTCTCTTTCATTCTTTCAAGCAACACATCATACCGATCCTCGCGTTCGCTGCCCCCTATTATCTC
>Ga0164318_10001461_pt1 | contig 21061 bp, 10 predicted proteins | sample GuaBasSedimGuay9_FD_113734 | JGI IMG/M metagenome (GOLD analysis project Ga0164318, IMG submission 113734) | Subseafloor sediment microbial communities from Guaymas Basin, Gulf of California, Mexico - Guay9, Core 4571-4, 0-3 cm | ecosystem: Environmental > Aquatic > Marine > Hydrothermal vents... | reverse complement strand
TATATCCTCGCCGTCCGGCAACAGTCCGAAGGCGGTGTTCGATGTCAAGCCGTCGGCTTCCCCCAGGCGGGTACACAGGTCGTCCTGCAGGACGAACACTCCACTCTGGCTCGACAGGTACAGCCGGCCCCGGGCATCAACGGCACCCTGGCGGACGGCGAAGTCGAAATCCGGGCAGCCGATGGGAACCACCTGCCAGCCGTCCTGGCGCCGGCGCAGAGCCCGGCGATCGGAAAAGAGAAGGAACTCTCCTCCCCGGGCCAGCAGCAGTTGCCGGGGAGGCTCGCCCAGGAGCGTGCGGGCGGAGTCGTCCCAGGAAAAACCTTCCCCCGACAGCCGGGCCAGGCGACCGTCGAGGGTCAGGGCCCAGGCCTCGCCGGCGGGACGACAGGCCAGCTGGGTCACGTGCCGCCCGGCCAGCCCGGCCAGTTCCCTTGCCGGCCGCAGCCGTTGTTCCCCGGTGTCCAGGTACAGCAGGTGGTCGCGGGTGGCCAGCAACAGACGCCGGGGCTGCCGGGTGCACAGGGCGACGATGGGTTGGTTGGGCATGCCCTGTTCGCTTCCCACCAGCCGTCCTCGCTGGCCGTCGAACAGCACCACCGCCTTGCCGGAGTGCACTCCCGGGCCCCACAGTGCCAGCAGCCCGTCTCCGGTCTCCCGGCAGTGATTCAGCTCTCCCGGGGGAATTCCCTCGGCCCCGGAGATGAAGTTGTCTACCTTGTTCCCGGCAGGTTCGAAGCGGGACAGGCCCTCACCGTGGGTGGTGTAGATGTGGCCGGCCAGGCGACACAGGTCGTAGTTGACCGGCTGGCGCAGTCCATCGGCCACCACCAGGCGCGACGAGGAAGGGGGCAACAAGCGGTAGAGCCCGCCCTGGTAGGCACTGAACCAGATGCTGCCATGAGGACCGGCCAGGAGATCGAGCGTCCACTCGGCGGGCAGCCAGCGCTGGGCCGACAGGGTGTCGCAGTGCCTTCCCGATTGCCGGCACAGGCCGTCGGTGGAGGCGAACCACAGGGTGCCGTCGGCGGTTCGCAGGACATGGTTGACGTTGCGGGTCACGGCGGCGAAACGCCGATCGACGATGCGCCGGATCTTTCCGGAACGCAGTTCGAAGGCTCCCCCCAGGCCGTGCACCCAGATGCTGCCGCTGCCGTCGGCGAGCAGGCCGAACAGCTTGGCGTCGGGCCGGCCGGAAGCCTCGGGGAAGGTGAAGTCGTAGCGGTGCCAGTGCCCCCCGGGGTCGCGTACCGCGTAACCTCCGCTCCAGGCCACTGCCAGCGAACCGTCGCTGGCCGGAGCCACTCTCTCCAGTTCCCGGGGCAGGGGAGCCTGGCCGGGGCCGAGTTGCTCCCTGACTTCACCGCTGTCGGTGAAGATGGTCAGTCCTCCCGCCGTGGCCGCATAGAACAGGCCGTCGGGCCCCTGCTTTATCTCGTTGACGATGTTGGATGCCAGCTGCAACCGTACCTGTTTCAGTCTTCCCTGCTCCCGGGCCAGGATGCCGGCGATGCCGTTTTCCCGCTCGGGCCCCAGCTCGGGGTTGAACAGGTGGATGAAGACGTTGTCGTCATAGCGGTAGAGCCCGCAGTTGGTGGCTGCCCAGAGTCGCCGCTGGCGATCGAGCAGGGAGCCGCGCAGTTCCAGGGTGGGGTGGGGAAGCTTCAGCCGGCGGGTGAACAGGCCATCGAAGGAAACGAACCAGGGAGGTGCCACCTGTAGTTGGTCGTCGGTGTCTCCGTTCATGATGATGGTATCGTCGGCGAAAGCCACCAGGTCGGCGTCGGGGGGGATTCCCAGGCGCGAGGGAAACTGCTGCAGCAGGTGGCGGGCCCGGCCGAAGTAGTCCTCGGCTTCCATGACCTGGCGTTGCCACTGCTCGAAAAACACCGTGGCCAGGTCCGCCTGGTCGGCCATTCCCGCAGCCCGGGCTTCCACCAACAGTTCGTTCAACACCGGCAGGGCCTCGCGGGGACGGCGGGAATGGTTGATCAGGCCGTCGGCCAGCAGTGCCAGGGCCCGTACCAGGCCACGCCGGTAGTCGACGCGGCGCATGCCATCCACGGCGTCTTGCAGGTCGGCCAGGGCCCGGGTGTTGTGCCCCAGCCACAAGTGGGCCCGCCCCCGGGCCAGTTGCAACGAGGCCGTCAACCGCCGTGCCGCCCGGCCCCGTAGCCGGCGGCTCTTTTCCAGCAGTTGCCCGAGCCAGGCCAGGGCCTGGTGTCCCCGCTGCACCTCGCCGCGGTGGGTGACCGCCACCACCCAGGCATAGCGTGCGGAGTCGCCGGGCAGGCGTGACAGTTCTTCCAACAGCGGCTGCGGTTCGTCCTGGCCTCCCCGGTGCAGGAACCAGTCATCCACTCGTTCCACCAGTGCACTGGACAGCTCCGGCTGTTGCCGCAGCAGTGCCAGGAGATCGTCCTCGGTGGCTCCTGCCGGAGAACAAACGGTCGACAACAGCACCATCGACAGTGCCAGCCTAGAGAACCTGCCACTGCTGGCGATGTGTTTCTTGGAGGGAAAGAAAGGGCCGGGCATCAGCTTGTGCGGTCTGGTTTTCCGATTGTCTAGGTGGAAAGCATCCGGGACAACTGCTCGACCACTTGCCGGTAGGCCGGCAGGGCCTGCTGGGAATCGTCGGCGAGAAAGCCGAAGTCGAGACCCGGCCGGCTCCAGACCACGTTGCCGTTCAGCTTTACCGGCGGCCGGGAGTCTCCCGGGTAGACACTGATCCTGACCTCTCCGCGGGGGGTGTCGGCGCTCTCTATGCACAGGCCGCTCCGGGAGACGTTGCGGGTTCGGGCCAGGATGAAAGAATCGTTGTAGCTGTAGCTGACCGCCAGGGTCATGGGCAGGCGGGGTTCCCGGCGTTCACCCTCGTAGGCCCTGGGCACGGAGCCCAGCAAGCGCTCCCGCTGCTCCACCTCGCTGGAGAAGAAACCCACCCCGGATATCTTTTTCTGTTCGCGTTCCCTTATCCAGAGGATCATGCCCAGCATGTCGGTGGTGAATCCCTCGGCTTCAAGGGTGATGGAAACCAGGGCCACCTCGCCCGGATTGGCCTCTCCTGCCAGCGGTACCACCAGGCCACCGTGAGGAGCCGAGGACAGGAAGTTGTCCATCAACTCGGCACGCGATGGATAAACTACTCTCAGGTTCCTGATTATCCTGCCCTGCCTGGGGGTCAAGCTGGACACCATGAGGATTCCCTCCCTGCTTGCAGGAGAAAACCGGCAAGAGACCGTTATCCAGCATCCCCTCGGCACCGGTAATCTCCCCTGTTCGGCCCCGCCAGGATAGCAAAACCCGCCGGACCAGACAATGGAAAAGCGTAGAGCGGCATGATATCAGGTGATTGCCAGCAGGGCGAGGTTGGACTAGCCTGTGGGAACACGTCCGGGAGGGACAATGAAACGGTTACGATTGGTTGCCGTGGCACTGGTATTCACGCCGGCCCTGGTTTGTCGGGGAGGAGGGTTTCTGCAGTACGAGCACGCCGCCGTCTCCACGGCCATGGCCGACGCACGCAGCGCCCTGGCCGATGATGTCAGCGTGGTCTACTATAATCCGGCGGCCATGTGCGAGTTGACCGGCTTGCACTTGCAACTGGGTACCACTGCCACCCTGCCCCTGGTCGACTACCAGGCCGCCCGCCAGGCCGATCCCCTCCGCACCTACACCCGCCTGGCCACCGGCCAGGTGGTGCAGGTGAACGACGGCATGAACGATGCCCATGCCAAGGTGCGGGGGTTTTTCCCCTCCCACCTGTACGTGAGCTGGCGCCCGGAATCCGTGCCCCTGGCGGTGGGATTCGGGGTGAACAATCCCTTCGGGCTGGGTGTCGCCTGGCCCGGCGACTGGGATGGGCGTTTCATAACCACCGAGTCGGACCTGACCACCTTTTTCAACCAGCCCACCGTGGCCCTGGACCTGGCCCAGCTGTTGGGATTCCGCCAACGGCTGCACCTGTCCGTGGCCGTCGGCTACGACCTGGTATGGGCCACGGCCCGGCTGGGCCAGCACCTCGACCTGCGGGTGGCCGAGATGCTCAGTTCGGAACCAATAGCGGATCCCGAGGGAGAGATGCTCATGACCGGCAGCGCCCTGGGGCATGGATTCAACCTGGCCCTCTACGCCGAGTGGCCCGGCCGGCTGGCCTTCGGGGCCTCGCTGCGCAGTGGTGTGCACCTGCCCTTTTCCGGAACCGCCCGCTTCTCTTTCAACCCGGCCGGTCGTCAGGCACTGCAGTTGCTGGCCACCGACATTCCCGCCAGCACCACCGGCCGGGTCGACATCGATCTGCCCTGGCATGCCAACCTGGGCCTGGCCTGGCTGGGGACCGAGCGCCTGAAGGTGGCGCTGGACCTCTACCTGGCCTTTTTCCAGAGCTATGACGAACTGAGCATGGACTTCGACTGCCTGCACGAGCAACCGGCCTGCGCTCTGGCCGGCGACCCGGTCGTGGCCAACTGGCATACCTCGTGGCAGCTTTCTCTGGGAGTCGAGTACCGGGCCTGGCGGCAGCTGCGCCTGCGGGCGGGATACGCCGCTTCCTTTTCCCCGGTACCGGCCGATACCCTGGAGCCGTCTGTTCCGGACGGGCGCCAGAGCAATATCGGGTTGGGTGCCGGCTGGCGCGGCGACTGGTGGAAGCTGGATGTCGGCTACATGCTGGCGCTGTGGTCGGTGACCAAGGACAACGACGTGGGCGGCACCGATGCCGGTGGCAACCCCCGGGGCAAGGCCAACGGCCTCTACCGCACCACCGCCCACATGCTGGCGGTGAGCTTTTCGGTGGTCCTGTTCCGGTAGGCTTGCGGGCCGGCCGCTGCCCTGGGCCGGGAGGTGAATCGTGGAGATCCTGGTGCTCAACTGTGGTTCCTCATCGGTCAAGTTCGCCCTGTGGTCGGCCGAACCATTGCGACGGCTGCGCTGGGGCATCGTCGAACGCATCGGCCTGGCGAACAGCCGCTTGCTGGTGAACGATGCCGGCGGAGAGGGGAGTAACGAGGCGGTGGACTGCTCCGATCACCGGCGGGCGGTGGAACTGGTGCTGGCCGGTATCGCCGGGCGCCGGAACCACGACGCCGGTGCCATTGCCGCCGTCGGTCACCGGGTGGTGCACGGGGGGGAGCGCTTCGCCCGCAGCGCTCGCATCGATGAGCAGTTGCTGCGCGAGGTGGAAAGGTGCAGCGAGTTGGCACCGCTACACAATCCGCCCAACCTGGCCGGCATCCGTGCCGCCCGCGAATTGTTGCCCCGTGCCGTGCAGGTGGCGGTATTCGACACCGCCTTCCACCAGAGCATGCCCCCCGAGGCCTATCGCTACCCCTTGCCGGCCGGCTGGTACGAGAAATACGCCATCCGCCGCTACGGCTTCCACGGCACCAGTCACCTCTACGTGGCCCACCGGGCGGCGGCGTTGCTGGACCGTCCCCTGGAGCAATTGCGCCTGGTCACCCTGCACATCGGCAACGGCGCCAGCGCGGCGGCGGTGGCCGGTGGCAAGTCCATCGATACCAGCATGGGGTTCACGCCGCTGGAGGGCCTGGTGATGGGAACCCGTTGCGGCTGGATCGATGCGGCGGTACCGCTGTGGGTGATGAGGAAGGAAGGACTGGATGCCGCGCGCCTGGACACGATACTTAACCGGGAAAGCGGGTTGCTGGGCCTGACCGGCCGTTTTTCCGATCGCCGGGAGATCGTGCAGGCGGCCGCCGCGGGCGATGAGCGTTGCCAACTGGCACTGGCGGTGGAGTGCCGCTCGCTACGCAAGGTCATCGGCGCCTACGCAGCCCTCATGGGTGGTCTGGATGCGGTGATCTTCACCGCCGGGGTGGGGGAAAACTCCCCGGAAATTCGCGCTGGCGCCCTGCGACAACTGGATTTCCTGGGAATCCGGCTGGACGGGGAGCGCAACCGCCAAGCCGTTGGTGGCGCCCATGAACTGTGCATCAGCAGCCCCGGCAGCCGGGTACAAGTATGGGTGGTTCCCACTGACGAGGAGCGGGTGATTGCCGAAGATACCCTGGCCCAGGTGACCGGCCGGTTTGACCGGGCAGGCTTCCGCTACTCCTTCTCCCGTTGAAAAGCGCCGGGTTGACTCAGCCGCTGTCGCGCCCGGAGTAGTATTTGCTGGAAGTTTCTCAAGCCCGCCGGTTTGGAGAGGTGGTCGTCCATGCCGGCCCGCAGGCACTGCTGGCGGTCTTCATCCAGGCAGTGGGCGGTAATGGCCACGATCTGCACGTGCCGGCCGCTGCCGGCCTCCAGGCGGCGAATCTCCCGTGATGCCTGCAACCCGTCCATGCCCGGCATGCGACAATCCATCAACACGATGTCGTATTGGCCGGACAGTGCCCGGGGCACTGCCAGGTTCCCATCGCTGACGGAATCCACCCGGCAGCCCAGGCGCTTGAGAATGGTGGTGGTCACCTCCCTGCTGACCGAGTCGTCGTCCACCACCAGCACCGACAGGTCGGAGAACTGCTCCCGCTCCGGCCCCGCTGGGTGAGCTGCCTCGGCCGGCGGGGGTTGGGCCGGTTGTGGTGCGGATTCCTGGGGCCTGGAGAGGGGCACTTCGAACCAGAACCTGCTGCCCTGCCCCGGTGTGCTCGTCAACTGCAGCTGGCCCCCCATACTCTCCACCAGTTGCCGGCACAGGGCCAGGCCGGTGCCGGCCCCCTGGGGGCGGCGCAGCGGCAAACCATCCTTGCGGACCAGCGGTTCGAATATCGATTGCTGGCACTCGGGAGAGATACCCGGGCCGGTGTCGGAGACCGAAAACCTCAAGAGCTTCTTCTGCTCGGAGTTGCTTGCCTGCTCCAGTTGCAGGCAGACCCGACCGGCGCTGGTGAACTTGAGGGCATTGTCGGCCAGGTTGACCAGGACCTGGCGCAGGCGGATACGGTCTCCCACGATGGTGTTCGGCACCTCGTCGTCTACCCGGCACTCCAGGGCCAGTCCCTTGAGGTGGGCCCGGGCGGACATGAGATCGACCACCTCGGCCACCAGTTGGCGGGTGGAGAACTCTTCCGAACGCAGGTCGAGCGATTCGGCCCGGGCCCGGGCCAGGTGCAACAGTCCGTCGAAGATCTCCACCAGGGAGCGGGCCGAACGACCGATGGCGTCGATGTGATCGGCCGTTTCGCGGTCGAGCCGGCTGTCTTCCCGGAGCAGCTCGGTCAAGCCGATGATGCCGCTCAGGGGGGTGCGCAGTTCGTGGCTGATGTTGGAGAGGAACTCCGACTTGAGGCGGCTGGCCCTCTCCGCCGTCTCCTTGGCCTGCCGTAGCGATTCCATGACCCGGTGGCGCCCCGTGTCGTCGTGGGTCACCACCAGAACCGCCGGTTGTCCCTCGTGCCTGACGGCCACCTCGGTGACCTTGAGCAGGTGCAGGCGACCGTTACGGTCGGGCACCAACTTCTCGGTGGTCAGGCTGTCGGTCTGTCCGGCCAGCAGCCGAGTTATCCTGTTGGCGCTTTCCTGTTGTTCCTGGGGGCGCAGGAACCGCCGGTAATCCATCCCCAGCACCTCTTCCGGTTGATAGCCGAACATGTTGGCCAGGGCCCGGTTGACGTAGATGACCTTGAAGTCCTGCAGCAGCACCAGCCCCTCCCGGGCGGCATCTGCCAGGGCCAGGTATTGCTGCTCCAGCTCGCGTGAGCGCAAGAGCAGCAGGTTCTCGTTGCGCTGGCGCTCGGCGCGTTGCTCTACCTGCTGGAAGGCCGCCTGCAGGATGGCCAGCAGATCTTGGGATTGCACCGGCTTGCGCAGGTAGCGGAAGGCGCCCTGGCGTACTGCCTCGGCCGCCGAGTCGACGTCGGCGTAGGCGGTGAGCACGATGAACAGCAACTCTAGCTGCAGCTTGCGCAGCTGTCGCATCAAGATGACGCCGTCACCGTCGGGAAGCCGCAGGTCCAGCAGCAACAACTGCGGTTGCCAGCACTGGCACAGTTCGCGGGCCTGGCGGCAATCACGGGCCCATTGCACCTGGTAACCATTTTCCCGCAACAGGTCCTGCAACAGTTCGGCCAGCTGGGCGTCGTCGTCGACCAGGAGAATTCGCCGCTCGTCCATCCTCTTGATTGTCCTTGCTGCTGCCGCCGGATGCAAGTTCTTCCCGAGTGATCTGGCCGGGTTCGGGCCACGACGGAGATTGCCTGTTGCCAGGAGGCCGGAAAATTGCTAGTCATGTTCCCCCAGGGAGGCCTGGTCCATGGGTGAAACCTCTTTTCCGGCAGGCGGCGGATTACGCCGCTTGCTGGTTTCTGTGAGCGACTGGCGGGAGGTGGCCGCCAACTACCTCGGCGAACCGCCGCACGGGGGGCTGGTGGTGGAGGCCCCGGAAGATGTCGCCATGGGAGAGCCGCTGGAGCTGCTGATACGCTGCGGCGATGACGAAGTGGCCATTCGCGGGGCGGTGTTGTGGAAGCGGCGCGGAGAAAAAACACTCCTGGCCGGGATCGGCTTTCTGGCCTCCGAGGTGGAGAAGCGCGAAAAGTTGCTGGGACTTACCCGCCAGCGGCACCTGGCCGACCGGGCTCGCCGGCAGCCGCGCTACCGCGTGGCCATGCGGGTGACCTATCGTACCGCCACCGATTTCGTGGTCGACTACACCCGTAACATCTCCGGTGGCGGGGTGTTCGTGTCCAGCAAGCGCCCTCCCCGGTTGGGGGAGAAGGTGTTGCTGCGCCTGTATCCGCCGGGCCAGGACGAGCCCATCGATCTCGCCGGCCAGGTGGCCTGGCGCCGTCCCGGTGAAGGCTTCGGCCTGCGTTTCTCTCCCTTCAGCGCCCAGGCCCGCCAGCACCTGGAGAAGGTGGTCCGCTCGGTGGCCGTGGGAACCGCCACCCGGGTGGATTCACCCATCTTCGAGGAAGTCACACCCTTTTAGCCTGGTGGGGAAGCTAGGAAATGATGGCCTCGAGCCAGTGGCGGGCTGCCGCCAGCGGCTGCTCGACCTCGCCGGGGGTCAGTTCGATGAGTACCGTCCCCGATGGCTCCAGGTGAACCCGCTGCGGTTCGCGGCCGGCCAACTGCACCAGCCGCTGGGGGGTGACGGTGGTTTGCCGTTCCAGCTTCAGCTTGAGGAGGTTTCGCCGCAGCTCCAGCCGGCTGGCCCGCAAGCGGCGCAGGCGTACCTTCAGTAGCATCAGTTCCAGCAGCACTTCCACTTCTTCCGGTGGCGGGCCGAAGCGATCATTCAGCTCCTGCTCGATGTCGTTGACCTGCTCGTCGTCGCCGGCCCGGCTCAGGCGGCCGTAGAAGTCCAGCCTCTGCTCCAGGTCGGGGACGTAGTCTTCCGGAAGCAGGCCCGCCACCGGCAGCACCAGCTCCGGGTCCAGGGTTTCGGAGGCGGCCTGTCCCTTGACCTCGGCCACCGCCCGCTCCAGCAGGCGACCGTACAGGGCAAAACCCACCGCGGCGATGTGTCCCGACTGGTCACGCCCCAGCAGGTTGCCGGCCCCGCGCATCTCCATGTCCTCGTAAGCGATGCGCCAACCGGCTCCCAGCTCGTTGTGCTGGCACAGCACTTCCAGGCGCTGGCGGGCCTCCCGGCTGATGCTTTCCAGCCCGGGTACCAGTAGAAAGGCGTAGGCACGCTCGCTGGCACGACCCACCCGGCCGCGGATCTGGTGCAACTGGGCCAGGCCGAACAGGTCGGCGCGGTTGACGATGATGGTGTTGGCCGAGGGGATATCCAGGCCCGACTCGATGATGGAGGTACACAGCATGACGTCGGCCCGCCGCTCGATGAACTCGGCCATGGCGCGTTCCAGTTCCCGTTCGGACATCTGCCCGTGAGCCACCACCAGCCGGGCCGCCGGCACGATGCGTTGCAGGTAATGTTGCATGGCCGGCAGGCTGCGCACCCAGTTGTGCAGGAAAAACACCTGGCCGCCCCGGCTCAACTCGCTGTTGATGGCCTCGTTGATCACTCGCCGGCCGAAGCGGGAGATCACCGTCCTGATGCTGCGCCGGCCGGCCGGCGGGGTCTGGATGACGGATATGCGGCGCAGCCCCGACAGGGCCAGCTGCAGGGTGCGCGGCAGCGGGGTGGCCGTCAGGGTAAGCACGTCGACGTTGCGGCGCAGGGCCTTGATGCGTTCCTTGTGCCGCACCCCGAAACGCTGCTCCTCGTCGATGACCAGCAGGCCCAACTGGTGGAACTTCACGTCCGCTTGCAGCAGGCGGTGGGTGCCGATGACGATGTCCACCCGGCCGGCGGCCAGGTCGTCCAGGATTTCCCGCTGCCGGGCGCGGGGCACCAGGCGGTTGAGCATTTCCACCCGCAGCGCCTGCTCCTCGAGGCGGGCGCGAAAGGTGGCCAGGTGCTGCAACGACAGTATGGTGGTGGGCACCAGCACCGCCGTCTGGCGGCCATCCAGGGCATGCAGGTAAGCCGCCCGCACCGCCACCTCGGTCTTGCCGAAGCCCACGTCGCCGCAAACCAGCCGGTCCATCACCACCGGGGAAGTGACATCGGCCACCACCTCGGCTATGCAGCGTTGCTGGTCTTCGGTCTCCTCGAAGGGGAACGAGGCCGCCAGGGCATGGTAATCCTCGCCGGGCGTAGAGGCCGCCTGCCCGGGATTGGCCTGGCGCTCGGCTTCCAGGCGTACCAGCTCGTCCGCCATCTCCAGCAGCGAGCGGCGCACCCGCGCCTTGGCCCGTTCCCAGGCCTTGCCGCCCAGCTTGCTCAACGGCGGCGGCTTGCCCTCGGGGCCGCGGTAGCGATCCAGCAGGCCCATGCGGGTGACCGGCAGGTAGAGCAGGTCGCCGCCGCGAAAAGACAGCTGCAGGAAGTCGGCCTGGCTGCCCCCGGCCTCCAGGCGGCGCATCTTGTCGAAACGACCGATGCCGAAGTCCACGTGTACCACGTAGTCGCCGGGCTTGAGCGCCACCGGCCGGCGCGCCGGCCGGCGTTCCCGGCGGCGGGCCCGGCGGGCGCCGAAGATCTGGCTGTCGGGCAGGTAGGCCGTGCCGCCGCCGGGGCGGGCGACGATGAATCCCTCGGCCAGGGTTCCCTCGACCAGCAACACCGCCTCGCCTCCCCGGCCCGGCGCCAGCCCGCTGGGCAGCTGGCCGGGGTCGCGCAGGCGCTGCAACTTGATATGGCGAAGGTCGAAAAGCTGCTGCAGCTCGCGGGCCCGGCCGGCACTGCCGGCCACCAGCACCGGTCGCAGTCCCCGGCGTTTCCAGTCGGCCAGCAGCTCCAGCAGGGGAGCCAGGGGCTCGGCCGCGGCTGCGGTGGCGCGCAGTCGCTGGCCCAGATCGTCGACCGAACGGGTGTGCAGTTCCAACGGCGTGTCCCGGTCCCCGGCCTCGTGCAGGCCCACGTCGAGGCGGCGGGCTTGCTGTCGCCAGGCCTGCCAGCTCTCTGCCGGCAGCAGCCAGTGTTCGGGGGAAAAGCATATGCTCTCCTGGCCGGCGGCTTCCCGCCAGGCGGCCTCGGCCCGTTCCCATTGCCCTCGTATCCCGGCCTCGATCTCGGCCCCCTCCTCGATCACCAGGGAGATTCCCGCCGGCAGGTAGTCGAGCAGCGAGCCCAGCTGCTCGTAGAAGGCCGGCAGCAACGATTCGATGCCGAAAAACCAGCGTCCCTCGCGCAGGGCCCGCAGGGGCTCGAGCAGCCGCCGGGAGGGCAGGTCCCGCTCGGACCCCAGGCGTTCGATGCTGGTGCGGGCCTGTCGGCGGTGAGCCTCGTCCCAGAGAATCTCCCGTACCGGGCCCAGGTACAATGAATCGCTGCGCCGCACGGTACGCTGGCTGTCGGGATCGAAGGCGCGTATGGACTCGATCTCGTCGCCCAGCAACTCCAGCCGCAGGGGCAGGGGCAGGCCCGGGGTGAAGATGTCGACGATGCCGCCGCGTACGGAAAAGGTGCCGGGATCTTCCACCATGGGCACCCGCAGGTAGCCCAGGAGCAGCAGGTGTTCGACCAGTTCTCCGAGGTCTATGCTTTCTCCCGCCAGCAACAGCCGGGCTGTGGCGGACAGCTCGCGGCGCGGCAGGCAGCGACGCAACAGGGAGGCGCTCCCGGCAAAGAGCAGGTCGGGCGGGGTGCCCTCGGCCAGCCGCAGCAACAGTGCCAGGCGCTCGCCTTCGCTGGAGCGGTCGGGAGAGAGATCGTCGTAGGGGCTGGACTGGTGCAACGGCAGGCAGGCCACCCGGGGGGCGAAGGGATCCGTGGGATGGGGTTCGCCCTCGCCCAGGAAAAACCGGGCCTCCTGGGCCAGTTGCTCGGCCCGTTGCTCGTCGGGGCAGATCCACAGCAGGGGCCGGATGCCCTGGCGCACCAGCGACGCCGCCAGCCAGCCGCGGGCCGGGCGGCAGATACCCTCCAGATGCACCGGCCGGCCGGCGGCGAGCAGCTCCCGCACCCGGGCCAGCTGGCCGGCGGGATCGGGCGTGGTCTTCCATCCTTCGTTGCTCACGCCGGCCATTGAGCCACAAGCGCGCCGCCGGCGCAATGGCCGCGAGCGTGTTGCCCGGCCCAATAAAAAAACCCCCGCCCGGAAAGGGCGGGGGTTGAAACAGACAGGAGATTACCCGTCAGGGAGCCACCGTGATGTCGAAGATGCCGCAGCCGGAATAGGTATCGGCGATGATGTATACGACCATAGATGAAGAACCACTCGAGTTGTCAACCTGCGTGGTCTCGGGGTCACCGCTAAACGTCTCATCGGCTCCGGCAAAACAAGAGGCTCCATCGAAGTCGAGGCAATCGGTCGTCACCCAGAGAGAGGAATCCTGCGTCTCCCCGGTGTGCGGGGTGATGGTGACAGTGGCAGTTTCCCCGGCGGCAACGATAAGATGGTAGACGATTTCCGAACCGTTGCTGGAATACCCGGTGCAATTACTATTGCCCGAAGGTGCGCTGTAGTATGACGTGCCATTGTTGCAGCTGTCCTGGTCGGTCAGACTTATCGTCGTGGTGCCGTCGAAAGTTCCCAAATCGACGGCCTGGCAGCTATTGGGTAAGCACCTGGGCAGGCAAACCGAGGTGCCGGATCCGACGCTGGTGCACTCGTAGTGGCAGTCGGCATCGCCGGCGGCGTTGGTCCAGGTGTCGGAGCGGCAGGGATCGGTCGAGGCATCGCAGTTATCGAAGCACAGGCCGAGTGGAAGTCCAATTCCCAGGCAGGTCGATCCTGCCGGGCAGGCATCGTCGTTAGAACACCACTCGGAGCAGTAGCCATCCCAGTCACCGAAGTTCGAGTCCAGGCAGGCGGGGTCGCCGTTGCTGGCCACGCAATCCGTCGGGGCCGAACACGGGCTGCCGGCCGCACCCGAACCGGCCGTGCAGGCGGCCGTGTTCTGGCAGGTGGTGGGATCGCCACAGTCGAAAGCTGCGTCGTTGTCGTTGTCATCCCAGTCACCGCACTGAGTTTCTTCATCGTAGCAAGCAGCGGTGCCGTCGGCATCGCCGCAAACCTGGGAGCTGTCCTCGCAGTTTTGGGAAACACTCCAATCCAGGCAGCCAGAGGTCTGAACTTCACATGTCCACACCTCGTTGCCGCTCACGCCGCTGCACATGCTCACGTCTTCCGCCATGCAGGCGTTCCAGCAGCAGGAATTGGCCAGGTAGCTGCCGATACCCAGGCCGGCGTAGTCGATGAAGATACTAGTACTGGCATCCACGGTTACCGAGTGGAAGTGCAGGATATGAGGAGCTCCATCTGCATAGGCAGACAGGTCGACAGAGACGAGCTTGTAGGTCGGATAGTATTGCGGATCCGTCGTGTCCACGCTCCAGACCGAGGTGCTGTCTATGAGAACCTCGGTTATTTCGTTGGAGTTGCCAGTCTGCGGGAGGATCCACAACAGGAAGAACAATGTTGCCTGCCGGCCCTGCGGAATGGTGATTTGCTGCGATACGTCTACTACATCGGCCTGCCCGCCGCCGACCCAGATCCACCACGTTCCGTCGAAGGCGAGGTTGGTTCCGTTGCCACAAGTATTGGGATCGCACATCGGGGTTCCCCAGGCTGACGATGTCGCCGTCCAGGTACTCGAGGAATCCACCTCCTCGAAGGAGCCATCCACCAGTCCCTCGGTGCAGCTGACGACGCACTGGGAAAGCCCGCTGTAGACCTCGCAGACCTCATCGGCAGTGCAGGCGTCGTCCTGGGTCAGATCGTTGCAACCGTCGGCACCGACGACACAGTGCTCGGGAATGTTGCCATTGCAGCTTTCTCCCGCGGTGTCGCACTCGTCTACACATACGCACTGGGCGGTATTGTCGACAACCGCGCAGGCGGGAGTGGTGTCGGTGCAAGTGTCGGTAAGTAGCCAGTGCCGGCAGCCGTCTCCGCCCACCTGGCAGGTCTCGACGATGTCATTCGTTCCGTCGGTGCCGCAACGGGTGGTGTCCAGCTCCTGCTCGGTGCAGTCGTTGGTGCAGCTGGCCACGCACTGGGCGCTGCCGCCGCTGTCGTCGCAGACGTCGTTGCTCGATCCGCCCTGGGTGCAGTCGGTGGTGTTGGTCCACTCCAGGCAGCCGTCGCTGTCGCCGTCGGTGCAGGTCTGGATCCAGGCGAACCCTACATCGCACTGGGTCGAGTTCTCGGGGGTGCAGGTATCCGTGCACACGCAGGAGGCATCGCCGTTGTCATCCACTCCGCAGGTGTCGGTGGGCTCGTTGCCGTCGTCGGGGCAGTAGGTGGTGTCGGCCAGCTCCAGGCAATCGTCATCGTCCCCGTCGGCGACGCAGGTCTGCACCCAGTCGCCGTTGCAGGCGGTGTCGCCCGTCTGGCACTCGTCGCTGCAGACGCACACGGCGTTGCCGCTGTTGTCGACGTCGCAGGTGTCGGTGGAGGTGCCGCCCTGGGAGCAGTCGGTGGTGTCTTTCCATTCCAGGCAGGAGTCCTGGTCGCCGTCGGCGGCGCATTCCTGGATGACGTCACCGTTGCACTGGGTGGCCCCGGCGGTGTCGCACAGGTCGGTGCACACGCACTGGGCGTCGCCCGAGCTGTCGTCGCACAGCGGGGTGGGCTCGGCGCAGGTGGTGGTCACGTTCCAGTAGTTGCAGCCGTTGCTGGTGTTGAGCTCGCAGGTCTCCACGGCGCTGTCGTCGTTGTTGCAGCGGGTGGCCCCGGCGGTGCTGCACTCGCTTTCGCAGGGCTCGATGCACTTGGGGGAACCCCCGTTGTTGTAATCGTAGCAGACCTGGGAATTGGCGGTGCAGTCGGTGTCGGTGACCCAGTCGTTGCAGCCGTCGCTGCCGGCCTGGCACACCTGGATGACCCGGCCCAGGGGATCGCAGCGCTTGGCATCGAGCGTGTCGCACTCGTTGGTGCAGTGGTCGGCGCAGACCACCGGATTGACCGAGTTGTCGCAGAAGCCGCCGTTCGAGGCGCAGTCTTCCAGATCCACCCAGTCGTAGCATCCCGTCTCGGCCACCACCTGGCAGCCCTGGCGCATGGTGCCGTTGCACTGGGAGTCGTCGATGTTCGGGTCACACACGTCCTGGCACTGTTCCACGCACTGGGCGGTGCCACCGGACACCTGGCACTTGGTACGCGGCAGGCTGCACTCGTCGGTCTTCTGCCAGTCCAGGCAGCCGGAAGCCACCGTGGTGCAGGTCTGCACCGTCTCGTCGTCGGCGCAGCGGGTGTCGCCGTCGGCCGGGCAGCGGTCCTGGCAGGTGGCAGCGCAGGAGGCGCTGCCGCCGCTTTCCACGCAGTACTGGTTGTTGGTGGAGCAGTCTTCGCTCACCACCCAGGCCTTGCAGCCGTCGTTGCCCACCCGGCAGGTCTGCACCGCCTCGCCCTGGCAGCGGGTGGCGTCGACGGTGTCGCAGGCATCGGTGCAGGGGGCGTAGCAGCCGGCGGTGCCGGAGGCGTCGGAGCAGATCTGGCCGTTGTCGGCGCAGTTGGCCCCGGGGATCCAGTCCAGGCAGCCGGAAGCGGCGGTGGCACAGCCCTCGACCACGTCGCCGTTGCAGCGGGTCTCGCCCTGGGTGCAGCGGTCGGAGCAGCTTTCGGCGCACACGGCCGGTTCGGAGCTGTCGTCGCAGTACTTGCTCTCGGTGGCGCAGTCGGTGCCGTCCACCCAGGCCAGGCAGCCGTAGCTGTTGGCTGTGCAGGTCTGGATGACGTCGGTGCCGGACTTGCACTGGGTGTCGCCGGCCTGCGGGCACTGGTTGCTGCAGCGGCAGGCGGCGTCGGAGCCGGTGGCCTGGCAGGTTTGCAGGTCGCCGCACTGGGTGGCGGCGCTCCACACCAGGCAGCCGTCGGCGTTCTTCTCGCAGGTCTGGATGCCGGTGTCTCCGGAGCACTTGTGGATACCCTCGGTGGGACAGGCGTTCTGGATACCCTCACAGGGGTTGCTGGTGCCGCCCCCGCCGCAGCCGGCACCCAGCATTCCCGCCAGGGCCGCCGTGGCGACGAAAGACAGCAACTTCGTCGATCTGACCGCTCTCATGGTTTTCCTCCTTGGAAGAGAAAGAAGATCAGGCAAACCCGCTTCCATACACTCTCCTACGATCGTGGGGCGCCATCCTAGACCGGGCCCGAGGATCTGTCAATGTCAAATTACCCGTGCAATATCAATGCGATGCGCCGTGACTGTCCCCGCTTTTCCAGCGTCATGGTCCACATGCGGGGAAAATCCCGGTTGCCTGGGCCTACCGCCGGGGCTATACTGCCGGCCGGCCGGGGAGGAGATATGCGGCGGGAGGGCGTTGACATGGGTGGTATCGACACAAAAAGGCTGAGACAGATAGTAGGCGAAGAGGGGGTGCGCGACGCCCCGGCCGACCTGCTGGTATACGGTTCCGACGCCTCGGTTCACCAGGCCCGTCCCCAGGCGGTGGTGCGGCCCACCACCGTGGAACAGGTGCAGCAGTTGCTCGAGTACTGCCACCAGCAGCGCATCCCGCTGGTGGCCCGGGGCTCGGGCTCGGGCATGTGCGGGCAGACGGTGCCCTTGCGCGGGGGCATCGTGCTAGACATGAAGGGGATGAACCGCATCCTGGAAATCAACCTGCGCGACGGCATCTGCCGGGTGGAACCGGGGGTGGTGGACGACGATCTCAACCGCGAGCTGAAGCCCCACGGCTTCTTCTACCCGCCCACCCCGGCCTCGGCCCGCATCGCCACCATCGGCGGCGAGATCGCCAACAACGCCTCGGGCACCCGCTCCGTCAAGTACGGGGCCGCCCGCGACTCGGTGCTGGGGCTCAAGGTGGTGCTGCCGGGCGGGCGCCTGCTGGAGCTGGGCGGCCGCACCCGGGTGGCCTCCAGCGGCTATCCCCTGGAGCGGCTGTTCGTGGGGTCCGAGGGCACCCTGGGGGTGATCGTCGAGGCCACCCTGCGTTACGTGCCCATTCCCCGCTTCCGTTGCCTGGGTATCGCCAAGTTCGACAAGCTGGAGCAGGCCGGCGACGCCGTCAGCGCCATCATGGCCGCCGGTTGCCAGCCCTCCATGCTGGAGCTGATAGACCACGTGGCCATAACCGCGGTCAACCGCGCCCAGAACCTGGGTCTGCCCGACGTCGAGGCCATCCTGTTGTTCGAGGCCGACGGCATGGTGCGCGAGGCCGTCGACTACGAAATCGAGCGACTGACCCACTACAGCCAGGAGGCCGGCGGCTTCGGCATCGAGTCCAGCTACGAGGCCAAGGAGCGCGAACGCATCTTCGCCGGGCGCAAGAAGCTGTTTCCCTCGCTGTCGAACTTCGCCGACGCCCTGGCCTCGACGGCGCTGGCCGACGACATGGCCGTGCCCTACTCGCGCATGGCCGAGACGGCCCGCAAGATCCACCAGGTGGCCGAACGCCACGGACTCATCATGACCGCCTACGGCCACTGCGGCGCCGGCTGCATGCACACCAAGATCCTCATGGATACCAGCAAGGGAGAGCAGTGGCGGGCCGCCCGCCAGGCGGTGGCCGAGATCTACCAGTGGGTTCGCCAGGTCGGTGGCACCACCTCGGCCGAGCACGGTATCGGCATCTCCAAGGCCGCCGCCTTCAAGGAGGAGAAGGCGCCCCTGCTGGAGCTGATGCGGGCGGTCAAGGCGGTGTTCGATCCCCAAGGCATCATGAACCCCGGCAAGCTCATGGACGCGCCCGACGACTGGCTGCATGCCAGTCCCCTGCGCTACGACGTCGACAACGGTGAGGTGTAACGACGATGGCACGCTTTTCCAGGCTGGCCCGCTGGGAATCCACCCTCAACGCCTGCATCCGCTGCGGTTACTGCTACGAACATTGCCCGGTTTACAAGGCCACCCGCTGGGAGGTGGACGCTCCCCGGGGCAAGCTCATCATCCTGCATGAGTTGTTGCACGGGCGGCTCGAACCCGATGACTACGTGGCCGAGAAGCTGTTCGAATGCTTCCACTGCCGCCGCTGCGAGAAGGCCTGCTCTTCCGGCGTCAAGACCCTGGAGTTGTTCCGCGATGCCCGGGCCGACCTGCTCGACCTGGGTTTTTCGCCGGTGGGCACCACCTCGCTTACCGATGCCGATCGCTGCGCCGTGTGCCTCAACTGCGTGCGCGCCTGCCCGCACGAGGCGCGCCGCTTCGACGGCACCCGGGTGGTGGTCGATCCGCTCGAGTGCGCCGGTTGCGGCTCCTGCCTGGACACGTGTCCCGCCGAGGCCATCACCCTGGGGCGCAACTTCGGCACCGCCCCGCAGGAACTGGATGAGCGGCTCGGGCACCTCTACGGTGACGGCGGCCCGCGACCGCGCAGCGTGGTGTTCTGCTGCGCCTGGTCCAACTACCCCGGCCTGCAGGCGGCACGCCTGGCCGGGGCCGGCGATGACGGCGAGGTGGCCTACCTGGTCACCGCCTGTGCCGGGCGCCTGAGCGCCGGCACCGTCCTGCGAGCCTTCGAGCTGGGAGCCTGGGGAGTGCTGGTGGCCACCTGCCAGGCCGACGAATGCGACCACGGCGGGGCGGCCCGGGCCGCCGCCCGCATGCAGCGGCTCCGGGAGGTGCTCGAGCGCCTGGGCCTGGACGGCGACCGCCTGCAGGTACGCGAGGTGGGTTTTGCCGGGGCTGCCGCCGCGGCCGCGGCCGCCGGCGAGTTTTCCCAGCGCATCCGCGAGCTGGGTCCCTGGTACGAGGAGTGCCGGACATGAAGATGGACATTCGCTACGGCCGGGACGGCAGTGTCCCGCTGGAGATTCCCGATGCCAACCTGGCCGGGGTGCTGAAGCCCAACCCGGTGGCGGGCGGCGACGCGGGTGAACTGTTGCGCCGGGCGCTCGAGCAGCCCGTCGGCGGGCCGCCCCTGGAGCGGTTCGTGGCCGAGGCCCGCGACCTGCTGGTGCTGGTCAACGACGCCACCCGGCCCACTCCCACCGCCCGGGTGCTCGACGAGATCCTGCCCCTGCTGGAGCGGCGGCCGCTGAAGTTCCTGGTGGCCACGGGCATCCACCGGGCTCCCAGCGAAGACGAACTCCGGCAGATGTTCGGCCGCCACCTGGAGTCGCTCCGGGAGCGTATTTCCGTCCACGACGCCCGCCGCGAGCAGGACATGGTGCTGCTGGGCCGCTCCCGCAACGGCACCGAGATGCGGGTGAACCGCCTGGGAGTGGAGGCCGACCGTATCGTCATCATCTCCTCGGTGGAACCGCATTACTTCGCCGGCTACACCGGGGGGCGCAAGTCGTTCCTGCCCGGCATCGCCGCCTTCGCCACCATCGAGCAGAACCACCGCCTGGCGCTGCGGCCCGAGGCCCAGGCCCTGCGCCTGGCCGGCAACCCGGTGCACGAGGACATGGTCGATGCCCTGGGCACGGTGCGCAAGGAGATCTTCGCCGTCAACACCGTGCTCGACGGCGCCCACCGGCTGGTGGGGGTGGCCGCCGGCGACATCAACCGTTCCCTCGAGCAGGCCGCCCGCCTGGCCGACCGGGTCTTTTCCGTGCCCGTCGAGGCCCCGGCCGACATCGTGGTGGCAGAGGTGAAGTTCCCCGCCGACATCGACCTCTACCAGTCGCAGAAGGGCATCGACAACGCCAAGCTGGCGCTGGCCGACGGGGGCATCCTCATCCTGGTCTCGGCCTGCCGCCAGGGGGTGGGCGAGGAGGCCTTCGTCAAGTTGCTGTCCTCGGCCGACACCCCCGAGCAGGTGCTGGAGAAGATCTCCGGCGAGTACCGCCTGGGCTTTCACAAGGCCGGCAAGATGGCCGAGGTGTTCTGCCGGGCCCGGGTGTGGGCGGTGAGCGATCTCCAACCCGAGGTGCTGGAAAGCATCTTCATCGCGCCCCAGCCGTCCGTGCAGCAGGCGCTCGACCGGGCCCTGGCCGAGAAGGGTACCGGGGCCCGGGTGCTGGTGCTGCAGGATGCCTCGCTGACGGTGCCGCGACTGGAGCCGGCGGCCGCCGGCTGAACGTTCATGTCTCCCGGATACGAGCAGGGTCCCATCCGACCGCCGTCAGAGGCCTTCAGCCTGCTGGTGAGGGTTTCGCGCAACTGTCCCTGGAACCGCTGTGCCTTCTGCCCGGTGTACAAGGGTCGCAAGTTCTCGCTGCGCAGTGCCGACGAGGTACTCGCCGATCTCGACGAGATGAAGCGCGAGCTCGGCGACCGCCCGCGCACGGTGTTTCTGCAGGACGCCAACCCCCTGCTCACCCGGCCCGATGACCTGGTGCGTATCGTGGAGGGAATCCGCGAGCGCTTCCCCGGCGTCGAGCGCATCACCGCCTACGCGCGCTCGCATACCCTGTACCGGCGCAAGCTCGAGGACCTGCGGCGCATCCGCCGGGCCGGGCTCGATCGCCTGCACGTGGGCATGGAGTCCGGCTGCGACGCGGTGCTCGAGCTGGTGAGCAAGGGCACCACCCGTGAAGAGCAGATCGTGGGCGGCCGCCGTGCCCGGGAGGCCGGCTTCGAGCTTTCCGAGTACGTCATGCCCGGCCTCGGCGGCCGGCGCCTGAGTGACCGCCACGCCGACGACACCGCCTCGGCGCTGGTGGCCATCGCCCCCGACTTCGTGCGCCTGCGCACCACCGCCGTCATCCCCGGCACCCCGCTGGCCGAGCTCGAGCAGCGGGGAGAGTTCCAGCCGCTGGGGGAAGTCGAGCTGGTGCGCGAGATCCGC
>Ga0164318_10001460_pt1 | contig 21075 bp, 21 predicted proteins | sample GuaBasSedimGuay9_FD_113734 | JGI IMG/M metagenome (GOLD analysis project Ga0164318, IMG submission 113734) | Subseafloor sediment microbial communities from Guaymas Basin, Gulf of California, Mexico - Guay9, Core 4571-4, 0-3 cm | ecosystem: Environmental > Aquatic > Marine > Hydrothermal vents... | reverse complement strand
TTCGGACATCAGACAAAACGCTGGGACCCCAGAATGAAAAAGTACATCTTCACTGCAAGAAACGGTATCCATATTATCGATCTGCAGAAAACAGTTGTAGCTATCAAAGAAGCTTATGAAGTTGTACGCCAGCAGGTAAAAGACGGCAAATCAATTCTTTTTGTCGGAACAAAAAAGCAGGCGCAGCAGGCCATTGAGCGTGAAGCCAAAAGATGCGGTATGTACTATATTAACAACCGCTGGCTCGGCGGAATGCTGACCAACTTTCAGACCATAAAAAAGTCGATTCATCGCCTTAAAAAGATAGAGAAAATGGAAGTCGACGGTACATTTGAAAGTCTTACAAAGAAAGAAGTTGCAAAACTCAACAAGGAACGGGCAAGGCTTGAGAAGAACCTCGGCGGAATCAAGGACATGAAGGATCTTCCGGGAGCTATCTTTATAATCGATACAAGAAAAGAAGCAATTGCAGTTGCAGAGGCAAAGAGAATGGGAATCCCCATTATCGCCGTTGTGGATACGAACTGCGATCCAACGGATATAGATTATCCCGTACCGGGAAATGATGATGCCATCAGAGCAATAACACTCTTTACCCAGATTATTGCAAACGCTGTTGTGGATGCAGATAACGAAGTCGGAATCGAAATCATTGAAAATCTTCAGGAAGATGAGATCGCAGAAGTAGAAGTTGATGCCGCAGTTAAAGAAGAAACTCCTGAAGAGGCTGCAGAAGCGACCGAGGAAGCACCTGCAGCAGTGGAGGAAGAAGTAAAAGAAGAACCGGCTGCTGATACTGAAGCAGAAAAAACTGAAGCTGAGGAATAAGGAGAATATTGTGGGAATTAAAGCAGCAGATGTAAAAAAGCTAAGGGATAAGACAGGAGCAGGCATGCTTGACTGCAAGAATGCTCTTTCCAAAGCGGACGGCGATTTCGCCAAAGCTGAAAAAATACTAAAGGAACTCGGACTCGCAGCAGCTGCCAAGAGAAGCGGCAGAGCTACAAACCAGGGACGGGTGTTTACCAAAATAAGCGATAACAAGGCTGTAATCCTTGAAATAGGATGCGAAACAGATTTTGTGGCGAGAAACACCGATTTTATCGCTCTTGGCGAAGATATTGCCGCAACGGTAATAGACAAGGGACTTACAGAGATTACCCCGGAGCTTGAAGAGAAGGTTAAAGAAACAATCAGCAAGATTAAAGAAAATATGTCCCTGAAAAGGCTCAAGGTTCTTGATATCGCAGAAAATGAGCTTGTGGTTGACTATATCCATGGCGAGGGTTCCATCGGGATCCTTGTCAAACTGACAAGCGATAAACCGGAGATTTTCAAGAACGAAGTTGTTACATCCTTCGGATTTGACTGTGCTCTGCATATTGCGGCATTCAATCCCAAGTATCTCTCAAGAAACGACGTTCCTGCAGACTATGTCAAGGAACAGGAAGAGATCTTTATGGCACAGGCCAAGAACCTGGGAAGACCTGAAAAAGTACTCGAGGGTATTGTAAAGGGTAAACTGAACAAGCACTTTTCCGAGATATGTTTCCTCGATCAGCCTTTTGTTAAAGATGACAAACAGAGCGTATCCAAAGTGATGGCATCAGTAGCTAAGGAAGCTGGCGGATCGCTTTCAATTCCCGAGTTTGTGTACTACAAAGTCGGAGACGAAGAGTAAACCAATTTAAGTCCGCTCCTTCTAACCGGGGAGCGGTTTGTTTTTAAGGAGACCTTCATGAAATCAGTAATTAATAATGCAGAAACCCGTATGAAAAAAAGTGTTGCAGCTTTAGGATCTGAGTTTAATTCTCTACGAACAGGACGTGCTTCCTCTGCTCTGTTTGACAAGATTAAGGTTGATTACTACGGGCAGTCTACTCCTCTCTCACAGGTCGCTACCATCTCTGTTCCGGAAGCAAGACTCGTCGTTATCCAGCCGTGGGACAAGGGATTACTGAGCGAAATCGAAAGAGCAGTTCAAAAATCGGAGCTTTCGGTAAACCCGAACAACGATGGTAAAGTACTCAGAATCAACATTCCTCCGCTGACTGAAGAACGGAGGAAAGAACTTGTAAAAGTTGCCAAAAACACTGCAGAACAGAGCAGAGTGGCAGTAAGAAACATCAGACGGGATGCCAATGATGAGCTGAAGAAAATGGAAAAGAGCAGCGATATTACAGAAGACGATGCGAAGCGGGGAGAAGATGAAATACAGAAACTCACCGATAAGTATGTAAAAGAAATTAATAATCTTCTTGAAGAAAAAGAAAAAGAGATAATGGAAATATAACAGTGAAAATTGCTCCCTTACATATTGGTATCATTATGGACGGCAACGGACGGTGGGCTGAAAACCGCAACCTTCCCCGAACCGCCGGTCATAAACAAGGCATAACAACCGTAAAAAGGATAATCAAGGAAGCAATACGTCTGGGGATACCGTATCTTACACTTTACGTTTTCTCTACTGAAAACTGGAAACGCACGGAAAAGGAAGTCGGATTTCTCATGAAACTGATAGTTTTCCATATGCGGACTGAAGCATCCTTCTACCAAACCAACAGAATAAAAGTAAAACATGCTGGAGACATGTCCGGTCTTCCTGAAGAAGTGCGGAAGGAGATAGAGAAGTCTATTGAGAATACCCGGAACAACGAAGCAATAACGGTAACCCTTGCAATAAACTACGGAGGCAGAGACGAGATTATCCGCAGTGTGAATAAATGGATTACAGCAAAGGGACCCGACACCGGACCATTTTCCGAAGAAGCAATGCAAATGAATCTCGACAACAATGATGTTCCGGATCCGGATCTTATTATACGTACGGCAGGAGAGCAGAGGATGAGTAACTTTCTTCTTTGGGAAAGCGCCTACTCTGAATATTACTTTACTGAAACGCTTTGGCCCGATTTTACCGATGAGGATTTGTCTAAAGCAATAGAATCATACAGGGGACGAGAGCGTAAATTCGGCGGTGTACAATGAAAGAAGTTACAAAAAGAATATTTCTCGCAGTTGTTGTTATTCCGGTTCTTATTATCATTATATTTTTTCTACCCTTTATGCATTATATTGCACTTTTAGGGGGTATTCTCCTCTTTACGTTTATAGGTACAAGAGAGTTTGTATCTATATCACTGAAAGATGACATTTCCCGGACAGGGTCCTTTTTCAGTGCTTTTAGCGGATTAATTTTTCCGGTACTTTTCTATCTTCAGGTTAATAACTGGATAACAACCCTCGGTATGGAGATTTCTCTAGCGGCGGTATTCTCTTTAATTCTGATTCTAAACCTTGTTCGGTATGAAAAGAAAGAGGACACCGCTGCCTTAAAAAGAATAACCGTTCAAATATCTTCAGTAATTTATCCAGGCTTTTTTTTGGGGTATCTGATTAAATTAACTGCCCTGCCCCACAATTCCGGTTTGGTGATTTTTTTCTTTCTGGTAATATTTATAAACGATTCTGCTGCATATACCTTTGGGATGCTTTTTGGAAGAAAATCCTGGAAACCTTTCAGGGTAAGCCCCAAAAAAAGCATTGTAGGGTTCATAGGAGGCACCACAGCAGCTGTAGTGTCCGGAATGGTATTTACCATCCTTTTCCCGGAAGTTCTTCCCGCTACCCTTACAGAAGCAGTGCTGCTCTCATTTATCCTTTCAGCAACTGCAAACATCGGAGACCTTATTGAATCAGTTTTAAAACGTTCTGCCGGGGTCAAGGATTCCGGTACTGTCATGATGGGACGCGGAGGAGTATTGGACTCAATTGATTCTCTTCTCTTCAGTGCTCCGGTTTACTACTTTATGCTGCTTTTTCTGCAGTAAAGGCAGGCTGACATGAAAAAGGTAATTATTCTTGGAGCCACCGGTTCAATCGGCCGGAATGCTCTTGATGTAATCAGAAAGAACAGTAATGATTTCACCGTAGCAGGCTTAAGTGCTCATACAGGAGAGGCTGCACTGCTGCAGGCTGCGGATGAGTTCAAGGTAACAAGAGCTCTTGCTCTCAGCGGGAAAACCCCCGATTCTGACAGAATCGCTTTTATCGGCAAAACAGCCCTCCTTAGAATGATCCGGGAAACAGAAGCGGATATGGTAGTCAACGGGATTGCAGGATCTGAGGGGCTTCTGCCATCTGTAGAAGCCCTTTCCAGCGGCAAGGACCTCGCCCTTGCAAACAAAGAAACAATTGTTATGGCCGGTCCGCTTATCAAAGATCTTGCATCTAAAAACAGCAAATTGATCCTTCCGGTGGATTCTGAGCACTCAGCGGTTTTCCAGCTTTTACGGGATAAAAATCTTTCAGAGGTTACAGAAATTATACTGACTGCTTCAGGCGGACCTTTCAGAGACAAACCTCTGCAGGAATTCAGGGATATTACTCTTGCCGATGCGCTGAAACACCCTACATGGTCCATGGGACAAAAAATATCCATAGATTCGGCAACCATGGCCAACAAAGGGCTGGAAGTCATTGAGGCTCATGAGCTTTTTAATTTTCCCGGAAGCAGGATCAAGGTGCTTATTCATCCTGAAAGCAGAGTACATTCCTTAATACGAACCGCAGATGGTGAAATGTATGCGCAGATAAGCAATCCCGATATGCGTATTCCAATACAGAATGCATTAACCTTCCCAAAGATAAAATTCAGCAGCTTCGGACATCTCGATCTTGCAGACACCATAGTATCCTTTTTTTCTGCTGATAAAGAGAAATTCCCGCTTCTTTTCCTTGCGTACACGGCCCTGGATATGGGAAAGAGTTACAAAATAGCTTATAATGCTGCCAACGAAGCGGCTGTCGGGGCTTTTATAGACGGCAGAATAGGATTCCTTTCAATTCACAGGATCGTTGCTGAAATTCTTGAAATGAACTGGAGTATGGAGCCCCGTAACTTTGACGAGGTACTTGAGACAGACAGGGAAGTACGGTCTGCAGCTGATAAGAAAATTAAGGAACACATATAGATATGCTGAAAACAATTCTTCTTGGGATCATAGGACTTGATATTGTAGTTCTCGTACATGAACTCGGACATTTTTTTGCCGCCAAACTCAGTGGAATTGAGGTTGAAGCCTTTTCCATTGGAATGGGTAAAAAACTTTTGTTCTTTTCTTACCGCAGTACTGAATACCGGCTCAGTATGCTTCCGGTAGGCGGTTATTGCAAAATGAAGGGGGAAGAGCAGTTTTCAAGGGCACTTAAAGAGAAGGATACCTCAATCCCTTATGAAAAAGGTTCTCTTTTTTCAGTATCCCCTTTTAAAAGAATTTTCACCTACCTTGCAGGTCCTCTTGCAAACTTCTTGTTTTCCGTAGTAGTTCTTTCGCTTATATGGCTTTCCGGCTTTTCAATAAACACGTACAGCAACAAAATTATACTCGTTTCTGACTATCCGGAAGTTTACCACTCAACCGGTAATCCAGCGGATAAGGGAGGCTTGAAAAGCGGTGATACAATTATTAGAATTGAAGACTCCAGGGTAACCAATTACTCCCAAATACAGGACATTGTGTATCAGTCTCCCGGCAAACCACTTACCTTTTCAGTGAACCGGGAAGGTAAGGAGATTCAGCTCACTATCACTCCGGCTCTTGATAAAGACAGCGGTGCAGGAAAAATCGGTGTTGCCCCCTATATAGAGCCGGTGATCGAAAATGTCAAACCTGCCAGCACGTCCTCAATTGCCGGACTTAAAAAAGGGGACAGGATTCTGGAAGCAAACGGAGAAAAGGTTGAAAATTACCTGGATCTGCTCAAAGTTGTTGCGGCACGGCCTAAACTTCTGAAACTGAAGGTACTTTCTGGCGATATCCGGATGGATAGAACTCTCATTCCGGTGTATAATGACTCGGGAATGACAGACCTGGGCATTTCCTTTAGACCTTTAACCATCAGCAAGGGGCGTACCGGACCTGTTGATAGTTTTAAAAACGGAACATTGGAGAGCGTAGATAATTTAATGCTTACCATTAAGAGCCTCGGACTTCTCTTTGCCGGTGTTCATCTTGATAAAGCTGTTTCCGGACCGATCAGGATAACATACTTTGTCGGAGAGGTCGCAACAGAAGGGTTTAAAAGCGGTGTTAAAGCGGGATTGACCAATCTTTTCAGGTTTTTAAGTGTAATAAGTATCGCCCTGTGCTTTGCAAACCTTCTTCCAATTCCAATATTTGACGGGGGGTTGATACTTTTCACCCTGATTACAATTATACGGAGAAAAGGGGTAAACCCGGTTACCTTTTACCGGTATCAATCAGTGGGAATGTTTATTCTGCTCGTAATTTTCCTGCTTACCACCTTCGGGGATATTTCCTTTCTATTTTCCAGAGGTTAGGAGAGAAAGTTGAAAACTATTACATGTTACTGCGAGAATACATTCGAAGCTGATATCCCCGACACGATTGATCTGAATAAGGAACCCGGCATTGTGGACAAGATACTTGATGGTACTTTTCTTTCATATACGTGTCCTAAATGTGAAACTGTTCTCAAGCCCGAGTTTACTATCCGGATTAAAGACAGCAGCAAGGATCTGGATCTTCTCTATATCTCTGAGATTGAACGCAATTCCTATCTGTCAGGACGAACATCCTATTCTGCAGAACGTATAGTAATAGGTTTTGCAGAGCTTCAGGAAAAGTTTAGAATTCTTAAATGCAAACTTGACGACAGAGCTGTTGAGATGATAAAAGCCTATCTTATTTCCCGGGCGGATGAATATTCTAATATTAGAATATTCTTTGCGGGGAAAGAGGAAAACAAACTTGTTTTTCATATAGAAGGGCTTGAAGATAATAAAACTGCAGTAACGCATATTTCACTGGAACTCTACGAAAAACTCAAAAAAAACATTGATGATAACAAGGTTGATCCGGCTCTAAAAGAAGTTTTGAGTCCACCATATATTTCAGTCAACAAAATCCAAACTGTGAGGGATTAAACGTGAAGAGATTTCCATTTTTAGTTATTCTTTTATTCACTACTGTTTTTGCACATGCAGCAGATCATATTGTCATAAACAGCGGCCATACAAAGCCGGTGAACGCCCTTATGGGAGACGCAAAAAACAATCTTTTGTTTACAGGAGATGAAAACGGAACAGTCAAGATATGGGATACGGCGAAAAATCATCTAATCAAAAATTTGCAGATTTCCCATCTGCCAATAAGATATATTGCTGTAAATCCTGTCAGCTCCGACATTGCCGTTTTGGTAACTGATAATCTCAACACCTTTAAACTCAGTGTTTGGAACTGGAAAAAGGGAGTGAAAAAGTTTACTCACCGGTTGTCAGAACTACCCTTGAGCCTTACCTATTCCCCTAAGGGTACTTTTATCGTGTACAGTAAGCCGGATTGGAATAGTCTGACTTTTCTTGATGCTGAAAAGGGATACAGAAAGCAGTTCCTGACCGGTGATACAGGGATTGTTTCGGCCGTGTACGTTTCAGCATCGGAAAAAACCCTATTGCTGTATACCCCCTCCGGCACAATTCAATATTGGGATCTCAGGACCGGCAATCAGAAAATAGCCCCCATCAAAACCAAAGGAAACCTGACGTCAATTCTTTTCGCCTCCAACGGAGCAAAGATGACAGGATTTTACGACAATGGAATCTATCTTATTGATCTGGTATCCGGTACAATTCTGGATACAGCAGAAAAAAAGGGCATAGTTGGAGCTGCAGAAGATTTTTTAACCGGGAATACAGCTTTTCTGTCAAAATCAGGGGGGGAAAACTTTATTGATACCTACAGTATACAAGGATCTACGTTAATTCACACTGGTACCATGAAACTAAGCATTGAAGCAGATAAAACAGGCCTGGTTTGTTCAAACAACTCGGTTTTCTTTACCAGCGGGGAAGGGGTTCTTTACCGGTCCAGAGTTTCATCAAAAACAACAACCCTGTTTGCAAAAAATATTTACGGAACTATACTGGATCTTGGTCTGACAAACGGCAGGATGCTCATCTCATCCGAAAAAGGCTTCACGCTGGTACATTCAGACCTTCTCAGCAGCAATACCGATTCATCCCTTTTTACCGTTACTGACTACCCGGTCAAGGAGAATGTGCCTGTGGGAATTGTGACTTCACCGGATAATTATTATTATTACCGTAAAGATACCTCTCCGGGTTTTCTTAAGCAGTTCAGTACAAACGGGTTCGAAAGGACCATAACCGAGGATTTTCAATCCGGCATAAACAGCATTTCCTTTTCCGCAGGGTACTTCCTTTCCCTTGAGAAGAACGGTAGATGTACCATGATTGACCAAAATACCGGAGAAACAAAGTTCAGTTATACTTCCTACGGGATTCAATCCATCTCCCTTATACATTCAGGCAATATAATTGCAGGGAGGAATCAGACAGGACTTATTAAATCTCCTCTTTTAAATATAAATACTTCTACAGAAGAAGTTGTTCCGGTTCGAGACTCCAATATTCTCACTTTCAAGGTTGACTACGATCCAGTTACAAGGATTCTCTATTCCCTTGGATTTGAGAAGAAGGACTCGGATCTTAAAACTGTCCTGAAAGCTCATCGGGGAAAGTCTCTGGAGATTACCGAAACTCTCCTAACCTACCCCGGAGAAGACAGTAAAGCTTCTGTGATTGTTGATAAAAACAGATCGAGAGTATTTACAACCCTTGGATTCGGAGGTATACATATGCTTTCCTGGAACGGGTTTACCTCCCTGGAAAGCTCAGACCACATTCCAAGAAAGCTCTTTCTGCATAATAATATCCTTGCTTCTCTGAACAGTGATTCAACAATTTCACTATGGGATACTTCCAGCGGCAAACTTCTTATGGATTTCTACATTATTAAAGATGGCGGTTGGGCAGCTGTAGGGGAAAACGGGAAAGTATTCGCTTCGCCTTCGGCAAAGAAATACATTCTTAACGTACAATATTAGTCGTGTGAAGGGTTTTCGGCTATCTTGAGGACAGCTTTGCGTACCGCTGAGCTTACCTCTTCCCCGTACTCTGTATCGTCAAGATTATGAGCATAAAGCTTCCCCAGTAAAGAAACCCGGTAAACAGGCTTTAAGGAATTCAGGGCATAGGCTGCCATATCAAGTACACATTCCTGACATTTGCAAAAATCCTTTGCATAATCTTTCTGAAGCTCTTTTTCGAGATGTTCCAAAACAAGCCTTTCAGTTTCATTCACAAGATTCTGAAAATCATAACTGTCTTTAATGCTCATTTATTCCTCCTATTCCTTATCCTGGCTTAAATTCTCAAATCTGGTGTACTTGGGCAGGAATGCAATCCGGACCGTACCAATCGGACCATTTCTCTGTTTGGCAACGATCAATTCAGTAACAACATTGGTAACCCTGCTGGATTGATCATGATCCCTGTCAGTTTCCCTTTGGCGGTGCAGAAACATTACAACGTCCGCATCCTGCTCAATAGACCCGGATTCCCTCAGGTCTGCAAGATTAGGGGCCTTTCCCTCTGACTGTCTGCCGACCTGTGATAAACATATTATCGGAATATTCAGCTCCCTGGCAAGAGATTTCAGGGATCTGGATATTTCAGCAACCTGCTCATGGCGGGGTACATTGGTTTTTGTCTCAGGCTCTATGAGTCCTATATAGTCAACAAATATTACTTCTACATTCTCTTTACTTCTCAGCCTTCTGGCTTGTGCTCTGAAATCAAGCAATTTCATATTCGGTGTATCATCAATATAAAGCGGTGCATCATAAATACGGCCGGCTGCATCCGTTAAACTCTGGAAATCCGAGGTCCTGAGCATTCCCGATCTGATTTTCTCAGAGTTAATCCGTGATTCGCTTGAAATCAAACGCATCATGAGTGCGTTTTCCGACATTTCAAGGGTAAAAAACCCTACAGGGATCTTTTTCTCAACTGCCATATTTGCAGCCATGGTCAGGGCTAAAGCAGTTTTTCCAACGGAAGGACGTGCACCGATAATGATAAACTCTGATTTCTGGAATCCACTGGTCATGGCATCCAGTTCACTGAATCCAGAAGGAACTCCGGTATAACTGTCCTTATGCCTGTACAGCTTCTCAATGGCCTCTATGGTTTCAGGTATTATTTCACTTGCAGCTCTGTAACCGCCTCTCTGCTGGTTGTCGGTTACTTCAAAGATTTTTTTCTCTGCCTCTTCTATGATGGCCCTGCTGTCAAGCGAGTCGTTATGTGAGCTCGAAATCATCTCTCCGGCAATCTTGAGCATCAGCCGCCTTAAACTGTTCTCTTGAACAATTTTGGCATAATATTCGACGTTGGCACTGGTGGGCACAACCGAAGTCAGGGAAGATACGTAGGCAGCACCACCGGAAGCAGTTAAATCTCCTTTGGTACGCAGCTCTTCAGTAAGGGTAAGAAGGTCAATTGCCTCCCCTCTGTTAAAGAGTGATAATATCGCAGTAAATATCTTTTTGTGAGCCAGCTTGTAAAAATCATCTGCCCTCAAATAACGAAGAACAACCCCGAGAGCCTCGGGGTTCTGAAGAAGCGCCCCCAAGGTCGCCATCTCAGCTTCGTTGTTGTGGGGCGGTATTTTATCTTTTAAACTTTCGGCAGTCATCCTGTTTTGGGGCTACTGCTCCTGTTCTTCTGTTTCTTCGGCTTTCTCAGCTTCCGCTTCCGGAGCAGATTCTTCTACAACGGAAGATTCCTCACTCTCGTCTTTAGCTGGAGCTTCCGTTTTTACTTTTTTCTCAACGGGTGCGGATGATTCTTCCTTATCACTCTTAATAATTACTTTCAGCTCGGCAAATTCATCTCCGTAAAGTTTGATCTTTGCAGTATAGGTACCAAGAGCCTTAATGTTATGTTCAGGAAGCTCTATCTTTTTTCTCTCTACGGTAATGCCAAGAGCCTTCAGAGCTTCTGCAACGTTGGCATTTGTCACAGAACCGAAAAGTTTACCGTTATCACCGGAAGGAACTTCAAGAACGATTTCCTGTTCCTGTATTTTTTCTTTAAGTGAAAGAGATGCTTTCCGTTTCTCCTCTTTCCTCTTTTCAATTGCAGCTTTTCTGCTTTCAAACAAAGCTATGCTTTGCTTATTGTAAAGGACTGCATAACCCTGGGGGATGAGATAGTTTCTGGCATAGCCTCTTGCTACTTCACATACATCTCCCTCTTCTCCGAGGTTATAGACATCCTGATTAAGAATGAGCTTCATATCTTCTTCTCCTTATAGAATTATCGATATCGTACCCAGATTTCGGAAACACCTAATCCGGGAATCCCGAGCAGCACAACGAGGTTCAGCCCGGGGATCAGAAACAGCAGAAATATCAACATTACAATTGACCGCTGTTTCCGTCTGGCAAATTCTTTCTTCCTTAAAAAATATTTTATGAGTCCCGCACCCTTTATGCCGTATAAAAGCAGCATAATAAGAGTAACATTCCAGCTGATATACCCCAGCCAGCCGAGGGATAACAGATGATCCGCCAGGACACCTGCCAAAGCAGCAATAAGAACCCAAACAGACCAATCAGGAATAGTAAATCTTTCAGTATCAAACCTTTTATCCCTGTTTTTTCTCGTAACAAACAGATCCGAAAGATACCAACAACCTGAAAGCAGGAAGAAATAGGCTGCAATAAAATCCCTGAAAGCTATATCCCTGACCATCAGAGTAATCTCCCCAGGCTTTATTCCAAGCGCTGAAAATGATTCATCTCCGTCCAGAAGTAATTTTGTTGCATAGGAAACCTGGTCTTTCAGAAAATCAACAACCTGACTATTTCCAGTATACATAAGTATAACCGGAATACTAACAACCGCAAACAGAACGGTGGACGCAATAATCTTGTATAAAGATCTCCCCTGAAAGAAAGCTATAACAAGAGCGCCTGCCAGCAAAGCTACCGGGTAAGACAAACCGTACGTTATAGCAAATCCTCTTAATCCTGATCCTTCGAGAGCTCCTATCTTTACAATCAATTGTATACCAACGGCTGCAAGCACAACAAAACCCAGCACAGCTGCCGCAAGAGCACCCCTTTTCCGTCCAATGTACAGAACCGGGACTATAAAAAGATAGAAGACAAAACTTGCCTGAAAGATCAGGAAAGAAGCAACTGCCGCTACAACCAGTTCTTTGGCAATCTGCTTCCGGAGTAAATCTTCCATAAAAATCCTACTGTTTTACAAAGGGGAGATATGCAAGGACTCTTGCTCGCTTTATCTCTCGAGAAAGCATTCTCTGGTGTTTTGCACAGGTTCCGGTAATTCTTCTTGGAAGAATCTTCCCCCTTTCAGTGGTAAATCTGCGCAGAGTATCAGGATCTTTGTAATCAGCTACAATCTTCTGAGTACAAAAACGGCATACTTTCTTTCTAAAGAACTTGTTACCGCCTGCTCCTCTGTTGTATCCGCCTCTTCCACCCTGTGAAGGTCGACGGTTTTGAGCAGGTCTTGATGGTCCATCACCTGCAGCAGGTGCTGCCGGAGCTTCCGCTCCCGCTTTTATCTCTCTCTTATCTTCATCTGACATTATTTTCTCCTTAACTAAAATGGGATATCGTCTTCAAAGTCCGGTCCGGCTGATTTGGATGTATTGTTAAACTGCTCAAAGGGCGTAGAAGTTGACCCGCCTCTGGCCGCTCCTCCACCTGAAGCCCCGGAACCGCCTCCGAGAAGCTGGACATTACCTGCAATTATCTCTACCTTGCTTCTTTTTTGTCCGTCCTGTTCCCACCGATTCTGTCTCAGCTCACCATTTACAGCAACCTGTTTTCCTTTCCCAAGATACTGCTGAATTGCTTCACCCTGCTTACCCCAGAGTACGACATCAAAGTAACTCACCTCATCTGTCCACTGATCACCGGACCTCTTCCTTCGGTTCACAGCAAGACTGAATTTACACACCGCAGTTCCGGCGTTGGTATACTTCAATTCTGCATCTCTGGTCAGCCTTCCTACCAGCACGACCGTGTTAATATCATTAGCCATAGGACTGAAGACCCCCTGTTATTATTTTTCTTTTTTTACGAAAAGATACTTTAGAAACGTATTAGAAAGCCTGTATTCCCTCTCCATCGCCTCAATTGTCTCAGGGGAAGCCTCAAGCTCGTAGTAATAATAGTGTCCCTTTGTTTCTTTCTTGATTTCGTAGGCAAGCTGCTTAACTCCGAGGTCTTCCTCTTTAAGCACTTTGATTGAGTGTTTCTCAAACTGAGCTTTAACCAGCTCTTTGCCCTTTAGAAATGAATCTTCATCAATTTTGAAGATACAGGTAAATTCGTAGGTTCTCATAAACCCTCCTTGTGGTCAATTTGATCCGCATTACCAGCGGATAAAGAGGTCAAGGCAAACTACCATAGAGAAGAATCAATGTCAAGTAAGCGCTCCTTTTTCCCGATACTGAAACCATGACACAATGCATTCACTACGAGGATAATATCTTTCTGGTTCTGGACTATCTTACCTACCTTCAGCGGGGCTTAAGACTCGATATTGATGATAACTACTTTGGAGAAAAGATCGTTACAGATCTCATTTTTTTCGATTCGGTACTTCACAGTATTTTTGATTCCCTGAAGGAAAGCACTCTTCAAAAAGATAAAAATCAATACCTGAGACTACTGCTCAAGACGATTAAACTGTACACTTCTATCGGCGAAGAGATAGTTGACGACAAGGCAGGCCGTCTGATAGACTTTTCCGGATTCAAGCCCAAGCTCAAAGAAATGGTTCTGGAGCAGAGGAAAACCCTTAAAGAGCTTACAATCATTCTTGATTCCGACAGTTTGGATGATGATAGCGGGGATCAGATAAGCCAGGAGGAGATGCTGTTCCTTATGTCCGGAGGAGATGAAGAAGATGACGGAGAAACACCTTGACCCCGGTATACTCAAAGAATTCAAGGAAAAAAAGATACATAAGGAACTGACCTTTAAAATACTCGATGGTTTTAACAGCGGGAAATACCGAAACACGCCTGCTGTGTCCGTATCATCGATCCCCGATATGTCCAATAACAGTATAGTAGACAGAGCAGGACTTAAAACCTACAGCATGCCGGCAGTTGCTTTCAGAAAAAGGATGGCATCTTTACTCCCCGAAATAAACAGTTCCAACTTTGGAGCAGAAACAAGCGGAAAGATTATCCTTTCACTGCCGGAACTTGAAAAAATAGGAGTCCTTCTGTACCCTCTGACATCCTTCGGAATCCTGAACGGTGGATCTGCCACCAGCTACGTAGACCGGAAAAAAAATCAAAATTTTGATCCCGATATATTTAATCTTTACGAAGATCTCTTCGACACCCTTTCGAAAAAATCGAAGGGGAAGGCAAAAGGGATTACTCCTGCATTCATACAGTCCAACGGAGAGCCCGGTCCGGATTTTCTTGAGCTGAAACTCCGGGGACTTTTGGTACAGGCGTTAAAATATCAGGTTGTTACCGGGAAGATTTCAGAAAACCGGGGTCTGTCCCCGCTTTTCCCGTTCTTTCAAATGACAAGTACCTACAACAACAGCCAAATTCTGGAGAAGCTGGATACTTACAACGAAAGTCCTTATCTTGCCGATCTTGTCGAGGCAACGGGCATCCCGATTACAAAAGCAGAGACTGCGGTGCAGCCCTTAATAAGTGCATTTACCCCGGTTGAAGCCGGAAAAGAGCTGGACCTTTTTACCACTGCATGGGGGAAAAAAGATACCCTGCTGCCGCTTCCCGGCGGACACGGGCAAAACTTCTTCGTATTAAGGGGGATATATAAGAACCTGTATAAAATGGGGAAACGGTTCGTCTATATTGGCAACATAGACAATATTGGAAGTACCGTTGATCCGGTATCCTTGGCCATCCTGGCATTATCGGGTAAACAGGCGGCATTTGATTTTTCCTTCAAGACTCCGGTTGATGTTAAGGGCGGTATTCTTGTATCCGACAGCAGCGGCCGTCTGAACTGTGCGGATATAGGTCCTGCAATACCAAAAGATGAGGTTGTCCGGTACGAAGAAATGGGCACCCCCATCCTTTTCAACTGTGCCACAGGTCTCTTCAATCTTGAATATCTGGCATCTACTATTGACACAATTATTGAAAAACTGCCACTCCGTTTCAGCAATCAGGACAAGGATGCAGGGAAATACTCTCAGGCTGAACAGGTTACCTGGGAAATCATGGGGATTCTTGATGACTTCCTCGTTCTTGCAGTCAACAAGTACGACCGGTTCCTTGCTGCCAAAATGCTGGTGGAAGGGATCCTTACCAGCGGGATAAGACTTGATGCTAAAGTTTTTGAATCCAGTGATACACTTAAAAACCTGAAAGAACTGGCAGTAAATCTTAACCACGGCCTTACCTCCACCCTAACACAGTACTATGGGCTAACTCAAAATGGTCAGAAATGGACCTGTCAGACAACTGCAAATCTTAAAAACAGTTTACACCGGCAACCAGACCGTAAACCTTGATTTACCTTCCTTTATTGTATACTCTTTAGCTGGGAGGAAAAGATGTCACTTAAAAAATCTCTTGGCATTATTGATGTTTTTTCACTTGCCAGTGGAGCCATGATCAGCTCCGGGCTCTTTATTCTCCCTGCCATCGTTTATCTTGAAGCTGGTCCCGGAATAATAGTCTCCTACATAATTGGAGCTGTTATTATTATCCCATCCCTTTTCAGTAAGGCTGAACTGGCAACGGCCATGCCCAAGGCCGGCGGTACCTACTTTTTCGTAGACAAGAGTATGGGATCTTTATTCGGTACCATAGCCGGCTTTACCGGATGGCTCTCCCTTATCCTGAAAAGCTCCTTTGCTCTTATAGGAATCGGAATTTTCGCTGCTCCTTACTTCGATAATCCGTTTATTACCATTAATACAGTTGCCGCTTTCTTTGCTCTTTTTTTCGGTGTATTGAACGCTGTAAGTGTGAAACATACAAGCAGACTTCAGACAATACTGGTAGTATTCTTAATCTCTATCCTGGTGCTGTATATCATTCTCGGAATAAATAAAATGGATGTACACAACTTTGTTCCCTTTATGCCGCATGGTAAAATGAGTATTATTACGGTTTCAGGAATAATATTTATCTCCTTCGGCGGTCTAACAAAGATAGCCGCCGTGGCAGAAGAAGTAAAATCTCCGGGAAAGGTTATTCCCGCCGGGATGTTCTCCGCATTTATTGTGGTAACCCTTTTATACGTACTGGTTGTCTTTGTAACCGTCGGGCTATTGAAACCGGAGGTATTTGCTTCAACACTTACCCCCATATCAACCGGCGCAGGAATTATCTTTGGAAAGGGTGGATTCTTTATCCTTGAAGCAGCAGCCCTCATGGCTTTTCTTACAACCGGAAACGGAGGTCTCCTTGCAGCTTCCCGCAACCCCATGGCGATGGCGAAAGACGAACTGCTGCCCGACTTTTTCAAGAAGATAAACGGGAAAACGGGAACGCCCGTCACGTCCATACTGGCAACCACCGTAATCATGATTGCTTTTATCCTTTTTCTGGATCTCGAGCACCTGGTGAAAGTTGCTTCTGCTATGATGATAATCCTGTTTATACTGGATAATCTTTCCCTCATCATTATGAGAGAAAGCAAGATAGCATCCTATAAACCTGCCTTTAAAAGCCCTCTGTACCCCTGGATACAGATAATCGGTATTGTGCTCTATATCTTTGTTTTAATCGAAATGGGATCCTACCCGCTGCTTCTAACCGGAGTATTTATTGTACTGTCCGTTTTGTGGGCACTACTGTACTCGGGAGTCCGCAATAAAAAAGATTCCGCCCTGATCCATATAGTAAAAAGGATAACTGCAAAAGAGCTGCAGTCCGATACCCTTTCCGGAGAACTCAAGGATATCCTCATGGAAAGGGACAACATAATAGAAGATAGATTCGACAGGATAATTGCCGATGCAAAGATACTTGATTTTGAAGGTAAAAAGACAAAGAATGATCTTTTTACAATTCTTGCCGGAATTCTGTCGGAAAAATTCAACGAACCTGCCGAAAGCATTATCAGTCTCCTGGATGCAAGGGAGAACGAATCTACAACAGTTATACATCCCGGTCTTGCCATTCCTCACATTGTAATAGGCAGTAAAGCAGAATTCGAGATTGTAGTCGTACGGTCAAAGAAGGGTATCCTTTTCAAAGAGGGAGAACCTCCGGTTCATACTGTCTTTGCCCTTGCAGGAAGCCGGGAAGAGAGAAATTTTCACCTCCAGGCACTTATGGCCATTGCACAAATTGTACAAAATCCATTCTTTAAAAGTCACTGGATGAAAGCCAAAAGCACAACAGATCTCAAAAATATCATACTGCTCACAGAGCGGTCTCGACGGGGAGTGTAACCATGGAATTACCGGAAATAGATTTTGACAAGATGAACGGGCTGGTCCCGGTAATTGCACAGGATGCTGAGACAGGACAGATACTTATGCTTGCCTATGCTGATAGAAAGGCAGTCGAGCTTACCATGGAAACGGGAAAAGCCCATTATTACAGCCGCAGCAGGCAAAAAATATGGGAAAAAGGGGCAACCTCGGGACATATACAGGAGATAGTGGAGATCCGGCTGGATTGTGACAACGACGCTATCCTCTACAAAGTCAACCAAAAGGGAGGGGCTTGTCATACAGGATTTTACAGCTGCTTTTACCGGGTAATGGATAAAAACGGCCTTCATGTAGACGGGGTTAAAGTTTTCGACCCGGAAGATATCTATTAGAGCAAGGCAGAGCACAAGATCTTTATAAAAAAGTATTAATTAGTTACAATGAACCCGCCCCCGAGACGCCCGCCATCCATGGCGGGCTAAGAAAAAAAGGTATTAAAGATGGCAAAAAAGAACGGAAACGGTGCAGAAGAACCCCTTGAAAAACAACTTTGGAAGTCGGCTGACAAGTTAAGAAAAAATATTGATGCAGCGGAATACAAGCACGTTGTACTGGGGCTGATATTTTTAAAATATATCTCTGATGCTTTTGAAGAACTTTACGAAAAACTAAAAGCAGGAGAAGGTGAATACGCGGGAGCAGATCCGGAAGACAAGGACGAATACAAGGCAGAAAATGTGTTTTTTGTTCCTGCTGATGCTCGTTGGAATTTCCTTTTATCCAAAGCAAAACAACCGACTATTGGAAAAACGGTTGACGAAGCAATGGACGCTATCGAAAAAGAGAATCCATCCCTAAAAGGCGTTTTACCAAAGGTTTATGCCAGGCAGAATCTTGACCCAACCAGTTTAGGCGAACTCATTGATATGATTGGCAACATTGCTTTAGGCGATGCCAAATCAAGGAGTGCCGATATTCTCGGACACGTTTTTGAATATTTCCTGGGAGAATTTGCCCTTGCCGAAGGCAAAAAAGGGGGACAGTTCTATACTCCTAGAAGTGTTGTTGAACTGTTGGTTAAAATGCTTGAACCGTACAAAGGACGGGTTTTTGACCCCTGCTGCGGTTCCGGCGGTATGTTTGTTCAATCTGAAAAATTTGTATCTGAGCATCAGGGCAGGATAAACGATATTTCCATCTACGGACAGGAGAGCAACCAGACAACCTGGCGGCTCTGCAAGATGAACCTTGCCATTAGAGGATTGGACAGTTCACAGGTAAAATGGAACAATGAAGGATCTTTTCTAAATGATGCTCATAAAGATTTGAAAGCAGATTTCATCATTGCCAATCCTCCATTTAATGTAAGTGATTGGAGCGGTGATCTGCTCCGTAAAGACGGGCGCTGGCAGTATGGAACACCGCCGACAGGAAATGCAAATTATGCATGGATACAGCACTTCATCTATCATCTTGCACCAGGCGGACAGGCTGGTTTTGTTTTGGCAAAAGGCTCTCTAACTTCCAAAACTTCCGGAGAAGGTGAAATAAGGAAAAGATTGATTGAAGAAGATCTGATCGACTGTATTGTAAACCTCCCCGCAAAACTGTTTTTAAATACGCAAATCCCAGCTTCCCTGTGGTTTGTCAGAAGAACCAAGACCTTAAGAAAAGGGGAAATACTTTTTATTGATGCCCGGAACATGGGACACCTTATAAACCGCAGAACCCGTGTGTTTTTAAAAGAGGATATTAACCTAATTGCAGATACTTACCACAACTGGCGGAATCCTGACGGAGATTATGAAGATGTAAAGGGTTTTTGCAATGCGGCAAGTATTGAGCGGGTTAAAGAGCTTGATTATGTATTAACTCCCGGAAGATATGTCGGATTAGCTGATGAAGAGGATGACTTTGATTTTAATGAACGCTTTACAAAACTGAAAACTGAGTTCGAAGAACAGCTGAAAGAGGAATCTGAATTGAATAAAAGGATTCTGGAAAATCTTGCTAAAATTGAGCTGAAAGATGAGTAATTCAATAGATCAAACCCTTATAAATGATATAAAAGAAATCCTGCACCAGGCAAGAAGCAGTGTATATCAGACAATAAACACAACAATGACAAAAGCCTATTGGGAGATAGGCAGAAGAATTGTTGAAGAGGAGCAAAACGGCAAAGAGAGAGCCGAATACGGGAAAGCTCTTATAAAAAATCTTGCGTCGGAACTGACAAAGGAGTTCGGGAAAGGCTTCTCGGTTGCAAATTTAAAAAATATGAGGCAGTTTTATCTGACATTTTCAAAAGGCGAGACAGTGTCTAGCCAATTCAAACTCAGCTATTCCCATTACATTTTCCTGACAAGAATTACAAATCCCGATGAACGCAGCTTTTATGAGATAGAGGCAATCGAAAACAGTTGGAGCCTTAGAGAACTGAAAAGGCAGTTCAACACCGGTCTGTTCGAGAGACTTTCACTTAGCAGAAACAAGGCGAAAGTTAAGGAGTTGACGGATAAGGGGCAAATTGTAGAAAAGGTAGAAGATTTAATAAAAGATCCCTATATCCTGGAGTTCGTGGGACTCCCGGAACAGAAATCTTACAGCGAAAGTGAACTGGAACAGAGGCTTATAGACAAACTGGAGCATTTTTTGCTGGAACTCGGCAAGGGATTTACATTTGTAGCCCGCCAGAAAAGAATAACCATAGATGAGAAGCATTTCAGAGTTGATCTGGTTTTCTACAACAGGTTGTTAAGATGCTTTATCGTAATTGATCTGAAAATAGGAGAGCTGAAGCATCAGGATCTGGGTCAGATGATGATGTACGTAAACTATTTTGACAGAGTTGAAAAACAGGAGGATGAGAATCCGACAATAGGGATAATTCTCTGCAAGGATAAAAGCAAAGCCCTGGTAGAGATGACTTTGCCTAAAGACAGCAATCAGATCTACGCGAGCAAATACCTTACCGTTCTTCCAAACAAAGAGGAATTTCAGCGGCTCCTGGAGAGTGAGGATGAGTGATACAAAGAGCCACTCGGATCGTGAGTGGAAGGAATGTAGGTTAGGTGATATTGCTCAACTTGTAAAAGATACTTGGAAGGTTGGGGATGAAGAACTTCCATATATCGCTCTTGAACATATAGTTGAAGGTGGATTGAGATTGCAAGGAATTGGAGATTCAAACACTATTGCAAGTAATAAATTTCGCTTTAATTCAGACTGTTTTTTGTTTGGAAAGCTTCGTCCATATTTTCGGAAATTATTCCGTCCTAATTTTGAAGGTATTTGCTCAACTGATATCTGGGTAGTAAAACCCAAAGGTGAAAATGATAAAGATTTCCTTTTCTATTTTTTTGCAAATCAAGAATTTGTTGATTTTAGTTATTCTGGTTCATCAGGAACAAGAATGCCAAGAGCAGATTGGAATTTTGTTGGCCAATCTAAATGGATGTTTCCAGAACCAACTGAACAAAAAGCCATAGCCGAAGTATTAAGCAGTCTTGACGACAAAATAGACCTGCTCCACCGGCAAAACAAAACCCTTGAACAAATGGCAGAAACACTTTTCAGACAGTGGTTTGTGGAAGAGGCGGAAGAGGATTGGGAAGAAGGGACAATCTCTGATATTGCAAATCATTATAAAATAACTGTAAAGCCAATGAATAATCCAGATATCTTTTACTCACACTACAGTATTCCTAGTTTTGACTTAGGACAAGAACCTATCTTGGAAAGGGGAAAAGAAATTA
>Ga0164318_10001458_pt1 | contig 21085 bp, 20 predicted proteins | sample GuaBasSedimGuay9_FD_113734 | JGI IMG/M metagenome (GOLD analysis project Ga0164318, IMG submission 113734) | Subseafloor sediment microbial communities from Guaymas Basin, Gulf of California, Mexico - Guay9, Core 4571-4, 0-3 cm | ecosystem: Environmental > Aquatic > Marine > Hydrothermal vents... | reverse complement strand
TTTCAAATATTTGGAGTCTTCTCTTTTGTTGCCCCGCGCGTCGTTTTCCGGATAAGAATGAAGATAGTTTTCTTCCGGCGTCTTGAAGAGCAAGCTTAATCTCTTTAACAATGTTGGGATATGGTGCTATAGCTTCTTTGCTTTCTGATATGAACGGGACCCACGAAGACGCCATATGAACAGCAATTATTACCGGCCCGGACGGGAGATTGCCCAAAGATTGTTTCAAACCGTATCTTTTCCAGTCAGTTTCCTTTATGGCTTCTACTATGGCACCCGCACCTGCTTGATAGAGCAAAGGTACGCGGTTGGCGAATCTCAAGACATCTACTGGTTTATCTTCTCCAACGCCGTAAACTATTCCGACCTCGATTTGGAAAGGAGTTCCCCTGTAGACAGCAGGTTCTCTTGTTACCGTGGTTACAAACTCTGCCTCAGGATATTCTTTTTCAAGGCTTTTTTTGAATTCAGATTCACCTATTGGAGATATGCAATCTATTGGCGGTCTTTGTACTTTAACCTTTTGCATCGCTGCGAGAAGTTTCTTAATTTCATTTCTTTTCAGCGAGTTTGGAAGAACGGATTTTTTAATTCCAGCTATCTTACATATATCTCCCGCGCTTTTAGTTCCAATACTAGAGAATTCTCGGGTAAGAAACGACACAAGACTTTTCGCTTTTGTTTCTTTAAGCATGCGATCCAGCACACCAAACTCAACACCATATGGGTGTGGTTTTATTTCTTTTGCAGCTTTTGGAAGTTTATTTACGGTTCGTGGAAAGATGATTGTTTTCCCATCTGGCCCACGATATTTTATTTTTGCAAATGGATTAGATATTGAGGTTTGTTTCAAATAGTCGTCTATTCCCCGTTTTCTTCTATAACGACCTATGATTAACATTTCGATTTTTGTTCCATGCTCTTTTATTAAGGGCGAGTCTAGATCCTCCTGTTTTATTATTTCTGGTTCATTATCTCTCGAGTTTATCAAAAGTTCAAAATAGTGCGTCTTCTTATTTTTACCTGTTTTTGACCATATCTTTGTAGGTTTTCCTGTCATAAGCTGACAAAAAAGGACCGCGGCACTTATACCAATTCCCTGCTGTCCTCTGCTTTGTTTAAGTCTGTGGAATTTAGATCCGTATAGAAGCTTTCCGAAAATCTTAGGTATTTGAGTCTTTACAATGCCCGGACCATTATCTTTCACAGAAACTTTATAATTATCATCGCCAACATTCTTTACAACCACTTCTATGTCTGGAATTATTCCAGCTTCTTCACAAGCGTCCAGGCTGTTATCCACGGCTTCTTTTACCACCATTAACAAAGCCTTAGTTGGATTATCAAAACCGAGAAGATGTTTGTTTTTTTCAAAGAACTGAGATACAGATATTTCTTTCTGTTGACTGGCAAAATATTCTGCTGTTTTTTCTTCAGTCATCTACGACACCTTTTTTCCAAATATTGATATACAAATCTATGGGGAGACCCATTAATTAATTTTTCTACAGCTTCTGCGCAGATTTTTATGTCTTCAGGTTTTCCTATTATAGATACTGTCTTTCCATATATAGATATCTTAGTATTTGTCATGAGTTCAATTCTTTTTCTTGTCTTTCCGTGGGTTCCTATAAGTCTGGCTTTTATTCTTTTCAGCTGATTCTTTTCTAGTTCAATGGGCCTTATATATAAAAGGTTTTTCTCATCAAACAAGAGAAAGGCATTCTCTGGAGAAAATCCTCGTCCAATTGCTTTGACAACATTTTCAGCCACCATCACACTGATGGCGTTTCCAGATATTTTGACACCCGTTTTTTCAATTTTTATATTGACACCCCGTTTTTCTAATTCTTTTTTTACACACCCGTCATGACCGATCAAAACGGCAACCCTTTTTGCAGGAATTAGCACATATTTTATGATTTTAATCACCACATCGCAGAGAATAAATGAAAGCTATATCTCAATCATTCCCCTCTTTCTGAGCCATTCCGCTTGAGTTTTTGTGTATTTCCAGACGATATCCCCTCTCTCATCTCCTTGTATTTCCCAAGGTTCAACAAGAACAACATCTGATTGTCTGACCCACATTCTTCTTCTGAACTTTCCCGGTATTCTACATATACGAATTTTTAGGTCCGTGCATTTTACTCTGAACTTTCCCGCTCCAAGCATAGTCTCGACTATACCAATTACCTGCTTTCCTTTTGGCATCCTAACTCTTACATATTCATTTTCCATATTTTCACCAACTAACTCCAGATTTACGAAAAAAGGATTAGCTCAACGGCTTAACTGAATAGTAATCTCTATATATTTTCCTACCTTTTTTCATTCCTACAAGTTTATAAGATGGTTTTATATTTAAGTTCAATCGTTTCATCCCCATTATTATTTTTTTTGCCATCTTCTTGTCTGATAAATATATGTTAAACCCATTCCTCACTTTTTCTAATTTTGTTATTTTGTCTCTATCTTTTTTTGGCAGAATGGAAAAAAATTTTTTAAGTGAGACCCCCCGAAGCTGAATCTGAGCTTCATAGTAGTTTCCCTTCCTTTTTGTACACACATCACACATATTCTTTCTTGTAATTATAATATATTCTTTTTCCTCCTCTTTTTGTAGCCCCCCGATGGTCCCAACAGCTCTAACCCTTACAATATACTTGTTTCCTTTTCTTTTCCAAGATACACTCTTTTCGCTGATATCACCCAATAATTTTATATTATCATTTGTTATGTCTTCGATTATATTCTTTTTTGGTTTAACCCATTTCTTTATAAAATATCTCCCGCAGCTGCACTCCTTTATTCTAACAACTTTGTTTTTGATGCTAAAAAGCTCGTTTTTCTCGAGAAAACACTCTTTACATAGATTGTCTTTCCATGCTGGTTTTCCACATTTTATACAAAACATGATTATACTTCTGTGAGAAAACTAATAAAGATGTTTATTAATTGGTCTCTCTAATTACCTTCGATAAACATGAGATGAAAACCAGAGCTAACTGAGAAGGCATCATCTTTAAATAGCGTTAAAATTTGAGGTGCAATACATTAGTAGAACATGTACCACATAAGCAGGCTTACCGTATATAAATTCGAACCATCGGTTATAATTCTGCTCACGCTAATATATCGTTTTGGTAGGTTTTTATCTCCAATTACGAACTCTTCTCCAGACACCCACAGCATAATTGCTTTCAGGAGCTGATTCGTGTCTGTCTGATTTTTGTTATAATCTGCTATCCAAACAGCCCGGCCCTTTCCATATCTACTTATGTAGTAATTTGCCTTTACGGACGACAAATCCCCGCTGGCTAAAATTGTTTTTTCATCTTTCGCTATTTTGTTCGTGGTGCTGTCCCAACCCAATGTATTAAACCAATAGCTTGAATTTATTATGGACAAGTCAACAGATTCATATTCTGGTAGTGTCACGTTGGCGTTTATCCTAACAATTTTTACAGGCACCCCAACTTCTGGATATATGACATCATTCTCTCGATAAAACTTACCATCAAATATCGCATACTCACCAGTTTCGTTGTAATATGTACCTATGGTGTAAGAATTTCCATGAATATAAAATTCACCTTCATGATCCTCAGACGTATCGACTCTGAACGGCACAGAGACGAAGTAGTCCGATATTTTATATGAAACGTTCTCAGGATTTTCTAGATCGTTAAACACGCTTTTGACTCCCCCATCAGAAGATGACCAAGAAAGGTTGAAAATTGTGTTAAAAATACCAGCAATATCTGATTCTGTTAGGTTTGTTATGGCAACAATACCCCCACCGCGCTCAATAAATTTATTTATTTCACTTATTTCTCCAGATAACTTATTATAATCAAAAAACACCAACACATCAGCCCTATTAAGGTCAAAGTTATTCGCATCTTTTTTATCTATGTTAAGCTCTATTTTTCTTCCGTTTAACAGAAATGCTCCTCCACTTTCTAGGTCTGTTTCTGGCTGTCGTGTTCCAGGCATTAACATTTTTTTAAGTTCTAGATATTCTTCATCACTGCAGACGCAAGCAATTAAAATTTTTGATTTTGGTATGCCAGAAATAGTTATAGAAAATCCCGTTGTCTCTGGAAACATCTTTATAAGTCTTTCTTCCAGACCACTCTCGTTATTTTTAATAAAATTTTGAATTTCTCCTGTTTTGTCCAGAACAAGCAGAGCATCTTGAGCTTCAAGCTTAAGCACAGAATCAGGCCACCCTGAAGGTCGGAGATGAGATGTAAAAAAGTATGAGAGTGAAGCAAGAAGTATGATACACGCGATTATTGCCTCAAGCATTTTTACAAATCCCTTCATCTAATACACCAACACGTCTACTTTAACTATTTTATCATTCAATATACCAAATCTTCGTATCCAGAGTTTCGGAGCAGTCTCTGATATTATAGGCGGGCTACAAACGATTCCCCCAACAACAGATTCCCCATCAAGGTTTGTTATGTTCACGACCATTATGTTTTTTTCTATTCCGAAAAGTTTGAGGATATTTTGGTAGTCTGTATTGCACAAATTATTGAGTTCTGTTATTTTTGAGTCTGATAAAAAGAAATCTCGTCCATCAGATAGCCCAATTCTTTTTATTTCCTCTTCTAAATCATCCCAATTTTTTGGGTCACCCTCATCTCTGAGGAGTATCTCAGATATTTGATAAGCTCTTGATATCGACATATCCTTGACAGCTTCTCTATGAAATTCCGGCAGGCTGCCTAATATATCATAAGAGAGAACAGACACTATAAGTAAAAAAATGGACACACTTAATATAAATTCTATATTTACTTGTGCGCGCCTCAAATTAAACCAACCCGTACAGCCAAGAGAAATATTACAAATCCTGATACAGACATAATGAGAGTATGTTTAACGCCAGCTACAACAGACCCAGATTTTATTTCTCCAGCTATAAGACCAGTAAAAATTGCCTGTATCATCACCATTGAAAAGAAAAGCGATCTAAAATAAGATTCAGGAGTTCCCACCTCCCCAAATCCGAATACTCGGCTTATTGTGAAAAAAATATTACAATTAAAACATGAAGGCATTTTGTTATTTACACACATACTGCAAGGATTTATACCTATTTGTAGCCCCGATATAGCAAAGCCAGTTTCCTGCATGTTCATGAGGGGAAGAAGAAACTTCATTAGTGCAATACATATGCCCAAAAATATGAAAAATATCGCATACATCATCATGGTTTGTTGATTCATTAGTGTTGCTTTTTCTTCTTTTACTTCTTTCAATTTCTCAATGTTGTCTGCCAGAGTTTCCAATATTTCATCGATTTTTCCACCAGACTTTTGGGTCTGAATCAAAACAGCAACTGACCTATTTATTATGTCGCTTTTCTCAAGCCTTTTTCTGAACATCTCTAGGATTTTCTCAAGCGGTATGTTCCAGCTGAGTTGTGTGTTCATTTTTTTAATTTCATCTGTTAGTAACCCATATGTATTTTTAGATGTTGCACTAATGGCTTGAAGCAAAGATAATCCAGAGCGCTTAGCTTCTGCCAGGTCTCTTAAAAAATTTGGAAATTCCTTTTCCATGGCTTCTATTCTTCTAAACTCAAAATAGCTGTACAAAGAATAAGGAACTATCAAGACAAAGGAACCGAGCAACAGAACATTAATAAAAATTATTTTGTCTTCGAACAGAAGAAAAGAGAGAAGCAGTGCTATTATAAAAATACCAACAGCAATCGAAATTAAAAAGGTCTTTTTTTTCATTTTCGTTCCCTCTAGTCTGGAGAGATTCCTTTAACGAGTACTATAAATGCGATCGATATCATAGGCAAAAAAATGAAAACGACAAAACTTTGTAAAGCCACAATTTCCATGCCAGAGCTCAAAGTAGCCATAACAGACGTGAGTATGATAAAAAATATGGACCCGACAATTATCAATATAAGATATATCTCAACAAATAAAGACAGTTGATCAGAATACCTTTTTATATTTCTTCTATACTCATTCATCAACAAGTTACTTTTTTCCTTCAAAAAAGTGAACAAGTCCCCACCAGATGAAACAACGGTATTTATACCCCAAAGTATTTCCTTGAATTTTTTTGACGGTGTTTTGTTCGCCTCTTTTTTGAGGGCAGTTGTAAAGTTCATGCCAAACATCTCTACATTCTTCACAATTTCTTTTGCTTCTTCTGAAATTTTTCCATATCCTTTGAACTTGGATAAGGTTTTAAATAAAAATATTGGTTCAACATCCCCACTTGCTATCGAGGACAGATACGATATAGAAAACGGAAGATTTTTGTTAACATCCTTTTCTATGCTTTTTGCTCTGGTTGCTGGATACCCGTAAAAGAGAAAAAGCAAGATGATGCTGAAAACCGACGATATGGTGAAGGATAACATGAGAGCCGCAGCTATGTTTCTGAAGATTATGGTAAAAATAAATGCCAGACCAACAGTTTCTATAAAAAAGGTTATACCAACAGTAAAAATGGCTATAGAGATGTACTCTGCTAAGGTATAGTTTATCTTAGCTCTTCTAAGGTCTGTTTCTATGTCTAGAAAATGTTTTTCAATCTTCCTTGAGAAATTTCCGAATAGATTATAACACATCTTCGCATATGTTGTCATCTTTATTCCCTGATTTTTTCAAGCAATTTATCTGGATAGGTTTGATATAGATTGATTAATTCGGTGAATTCTTTGTAATTGCTTATACCGTGCTTAACTGCCCACTCGAGGACTTCAGCTCGTCTTCTAAGTTCTTCCTGAATCTCATGTTCTCACATATTTGTTTTTTCTGCTATTTTTTTGAGAACAAAACTTTTACCCACAGTTTTAATGCTATCTGTTTTTGGGTCCCACATAAAAACTCTGTTAACGACAGGCTCTTTTCTGTCTCGGTCATATCCTACAACTTCGACGACCTCACTTACTCTTCTTATATATTTTTTTCCTTTTTTGATTCTCTGTAAGAATATTATTGTGTCTATGTTTTCTATAGATGACATCGGAAGTTCTATCGGTTTTGTGGTCAATCGGTCCAGTAGCTTGACAAAAGATTCTGCATGTATTGTTGATAACCCCGGATGACCTGTTGATATCTGCTGGAAAAGCACATAAGCTTCTTTCCCCCGAACTTCACCGACAATTATATAATCAGGTCTTTGTCTGAGACTTTCCTTTAACAGGTAGAACATGTCAACATCTGTTTTTTTTGTTGATATTGGGGATCTGGCAACTTCTGGAATCCAGTGCGCGTGGGCGAGTCTAAGTTCTGGCGTGTCTTCTATGCTGACAATTTTTGCTTGGGGTTTAATGAAAAACGAAAGGACATTCAGCATGGTTGTCTTTCCCGTCGCGGTCGTTCCACTTACTAGGATAGAAGATTCGTGTTCTATACAAAACCAGAGATAAGCTGCCGATAATAGGTCTAATGTTCCAAACTCAATCATATGTGTTGGGGTCAACGGACTCTCTGTGAACTTTCTTATCGTGAAATTGCTCCCCCGGGTTGCAACATCGCTACTGAGTGTTGCTTGTATTCTACTACCATCTGGCAGTGCACCATCCAGAAGGGGCTTGGCAATAGAAATTGTTTTTCCACAACGTTCAGAGAGCTTCATCACAAACGAGTCTAACTCTTCTTTGTTTTTAAATATTATATTTGTTCTAATTGCACCAAGTCTCGGATCCCGATGATAGACGTATAGAGGTATGTTTGTACCATCACATGAAATATCTTCTATTCTTGGGTCATTCATAAGTGGTTCTATTGGACCCAACCCTATGAAATCTCTAAATATATAGTATTTCAGTGTTTGTTTTTTATCCTCTGGGAATTCTGCTTTAAAATAATCTAGTGCGTCATCAAATATTTTGCTGATATAAGACAATGCCTCCTTTTTTTTCAACTCACCAAAAGAGATGTCAACCTTCTCTTCTATAAAGTGTTTAATCTGGTTGACTAACTTTTTTTCACTTTCTGTGAGTTCTGGCTCTATTACATTATACACAATCTCATTTTGTGTGGCATCCCATCTTATTTCTGCGTACGCAAAGACTCTCTCTCCTTTTTTCGGGTTTTTTGGTATCAGGGAGTATCTCGCCGAAAAGTTTTTTATTTCCTTTTTTTCCAAGTCTTCTATTTTTAGTTTAGTACTAGGTTTTATGTCTGGTAAAGAGATACCCTCCACAACTTTTAGCCTAACAGAAGGTTCTTTTCCCGGAAATTGTTTGCGTTCCTCTGCTTTTTTTTCTCCCATCTTTTTTAGTAGGAACTTTTGTGCCAGCTTCTCTGCCAGTTCTTCTATATGATCATCCACAACATGTCCAAACAGATGGTCATTCTCTGACTCTGCTGATTGGCTTTTCTCTGGAATTTTTTCCTCCTCGCCTTTTTTTTCTGATTTCTTTTCCATTTCTTTACTTTCACTCTTATCTGGCTCTTTTTTTTCTGGTTTAGTTTCTTTTCTCTCTTCCTTATTTTTTACCTGATCTTTTGCTTCTTTCTTTGAAATATGCTTCTCTGGCTGTTCGATTTTTTCATTTTTCATCGGTCTAATTACTGTGCGAATTGGGGTTTTGCTGTACGATATCTCTTCCGTCTTTTTTTCGGGAGCATTTCTTCTAATCCTTATCTTTATCTTTTTCTTAATCGGTTTAATTCTATGGGAAAAAGAAACTTTTTCTACTTCTCCTTCATCCCCAAGTTCTATAGAAATCGGTTCCTGCTCAATTAATTTTTTTCTATCTTTTTTAAACCTCATTTCGATTTTATAATTATCAAGCGATGAACCGAACGGCTCAATTAAATGCTCATCCAAATCCACATATTTGCTTTCTTCGCTACTCATAAAATTCACATCTACTTATTGAAATTTTTTCATTCACGTCTCTGCTGATATTTATATATCGTGCGGTGCTTAACACTTCGCTATAATCAATATTATTATTACTTATATTAAAAAGTTCTTTTTCTACTCGAATTTTTGGATTTTCATAGTCTGAAATTACGAGATAAGCTGTTGCATAATTCTTATTATCGAGAACTATCTTATATTCTCTTCCAGAAACCTTATTAGGTATTTCTAGAACGATCCAACACACATTCTTATTTTCAAAAACTTTCACTATATTGCTGGTTATAATCTCAGAAACTCCCTCAAGCTGGTCGCTAAAAGTTATTTTGCTTATGGAGTTACTCAAAGTTTGATATGTCGTAAGGACAAGAATTGCTATGCCAATCCCGATACCAAACAGCAAGACTTCACTTACAATTCTATACTGGCCTTTCATACAATATTTATTTTAACGTTCGTCTTTATTAAATCTTCACTTTTGGACAATCCACCATATGTGATAGTTATAGTATGCCCCCCACCAGATACTATAGAGGTCCCAGAACTAGAAATAAGTGATATTTTATAGGAGTTTTTTTCTGCTTTGAGTTCTCTATAGCTTAACTTAAATGTGGTTATATATTTTTTCTCGCTGATTTTCACACTTTTTACCTCTATTATCTCTGGTTCGTCGATTCCCCACGTCCCACTCGTTTGATTACTTCTGCTCAGGCTAATCCAGCCACCCTCAGCATATTTTGTTCCGGTGGTTTTCAGGACAATCTCAATAGTCTCGTCTGTTTGGTTGAATATAAAAAGCCCTGGCAAATCGAACTCTATTTGGTCTGATCCACCATTTGCAACCTTTTTTATTTTTGTGTTCAAATTTTTAATGAAATCCTCTGATTTTTCTAGTGTTGCTATATCTTTATTTTTCTCAATAAGAGGTATACCAAAAAAATAGACAGATGTGACTACAGAAAGGGTTACAACAAATATTAATAAAGTTGTAAGAACCTCTGTTTGTGCTTTTTTCATAGATTCACCAACTTAAGGCAATGGTAAGCCAACTTTTCTTTTTTCTTCAGTTGGTGGCATCATAGTACCTCCAACAGGAGGAGCTTGAGCAGGTCTCTGGATCGGTCTTTTCATCTGAGGTCTTGCGCGTACAAGTCTTCTTTTCGCCATGCTTGATAAGATGAGGGCATTTACTCTTTTCTCGAGGGCTTTGATTCTTGCTGTTAATTTTTCCTCTCTTTCAACAAGTTTTTTATTCTCCTCTTTTATCCGTTCAAATTCTTCATCAGGCGCTTCTAGGCTCTCAATTTCAATCCTTTCTAGAAAGTCTGTCAATTTTCCAGTTAATCCTTCGACAGAACCAGAAAGTTTTGTTATTTCCTTAATAAGGTCTGTATTCATTTTTGTCAGCTGGTCTATGGTGTCTTGGTTTATTTTGATAGCCTGAAGAAGATCGTTAAACAATTCCTTATCTTTTATACTTTCGATTCTTTCGATTCTCTTTTCAAGTCTCCTTATAGGATTTAAAGGAATTAGCTCATAATCATCTGTTTCCATAATCAGAACCCCCATTCTAGTTATTTAAAGTATTATTTTCAGCCATATAAATAGCTTTCTGAAATACCATGGGAAACTCTTAAATTCAATATGATTAAGATAATCTCAAAAAAATTGAAACTTGTGTGATTTGATACAACAGCCCATCCCCGATGCTGATAAGCCCGAACAATTTCAGGAACAAGCAGTAAAAAGAAAACGCGCACATTTCTAATGAGTTGTCAGTAGACTACACGGAATTGATTAATTCGATTGGATAGAGAAAAAGTCTGCTCTTTGGTGAACCCCACTCTTTGGTTTCTAGTCATAAAGCCCACATTAAATATAGATTAAAAATAAAAAAGAGGTGGAGCTTACATCATACCAGGAGGCATGCCTTGTCCAGCTCCAGGAGATTTTGAAGATTCACTTCCTACTTTACTGGCTGTTATTACATCGTCAATCCTCAAAATCATTTCTGCTGCTTCACTTGCACTCTTTATAGCTTGCGTCTTTATCTTCACTGGTTCTACAACACCTTCCTCTTCCATGTCAATACACTTTCCTTTCAAGACACCCACACCATAAGATGTTTTTCCTTTTTCATGCAATGACCTTAGCTCGACTAGCGTATCTATGGTGTCCATGCCGCTAGAACTTGCCAACGTTTTTGGTATGACTTCCATCGCGTCTGCAAATGCGTTTATTGCTAGTTGTTCTCTTCCGCCAACAGTCTCTGAGAATTCTCTTAATTTTTTTGCTATCTCTACTTCTGTTGAGCCGCCCCCTGTTACAATCTTTCCAGATTTTATCGCTGCGGCGACTCCCAGGATAGCGTCCTCCATTGCCCGCTTAGCCTCATCAACCACATGCTCGGTTCCGCCCCTGATTAGGATGGAAACTGCCTTTGGGTTCTTGCACTTTCTTACGAAGATTATCTCTTCTCCAGCCACCTTCTTTTCTTCCACTATTCCGGCATATCCTAGCTCATCTTCTGTTAGCTCATCCAGATTTGTTACTATGCTTGCTCCTGTTGCTTTGGCCAAAGTTTTCATGTCACTTTTCTTGACTCTTCTCACTGCCATTATTTTGTTTTTTGCAAGATAGTGCTGTGCTAGATCGTCTATACCTTTCTGGCAGAAAACAACATTACAACCAGATTTGACAATCTTATCCACCATTTCTTTCAACATAGCGTTTTCCTGCTCTATGAATCCTTTAAGTTGTTCGGGGTTAGTTATTCTTATTTGGGCGTCTGTTTCGGTTTCTTTGATTTCTAAAGCAGAGTCTATTAACGCTATTTTTGCATCTCTGACAGTTTTTGGCATTGCTGCGTGCACAACCTCTTTATCAATTACAAGACCTTCTATCAACTCTGTATCATCAATGCTTCCTCCACGTCTTTTTTCTATTTTTATGTTGTCGGTATCAATCTCATCATCTTCTATAACACTTTTAACTGCCTTTACCGCCAGCTTTGCCAAAGACTCTTTGGCAGCCTCGCTGCCCTTTCCTGTCATTGCAGTCATTGCTATCTTTTCTAGTTCTGGACTATCTACTGTTACGGTTTTAGCTAATTTATCTAAAACTTCAAGTGATTTGGTCTTCGCGATTCTATACCCTCTTATTATGATACTTGGATGTATGCCTTGGTCTATCAGTTCTCCCGCTTTTTCAAGAAGTTCTCCTGCCAGAACAACTGCTGTTGTCGTTCCGTCTCCCACTTCATCTTCCTGCGTTTTTGCTACCTCGACCATCATTTTTGCAGCTGGGTGGTCTATCTCCATCTCGTCCAGTATCGTTGCGCCATCGTTTGTTATTACAACATCACCAATTGTGTCCACAAGCATCTTGTCCATGCCCTTGGGTCCTAGAGTTGTTCTTACGCTATCTGCAACCGCTTTAGCTGCAGCTATATTTGTTTTCTGAGCGTCTTTCCCTATCTGTCTAAGTGTTCCTTCCGGAAGTATAAAGATAGGTTGTGCTCCCGTTTGTCCTATCATTTTATCACCTCTTTTATTATGTGTATGGAAGTATACTGAGATTATATGTGTATGGAAGTATATTTAAATTTAACGTCGCTTATCTTATCCTCGCAACAGGATAGCTAGCTTCTATATCATGAACTTAGACGCAATGAGAGAATATTTGGTTTTTAATACGTCGTCTGCAGTTATCTGATTTTTTATGCTAGCAGATCACTCAAAAGCTTCTCAGAAATTCTATTAGTTCTTCCGCGGTTTTAAACTTATGAAGTTCTGTCTTTTCGAGTATTGGAATTGGCACATCTTTATCCCTTGTTTTACTTTTTGTTACCAATAGCGGCATAGATTTGAAAAACTCAGAAATCTTGGTTAGTTCATCCAGATTCTTGCATCTTCCTTCTGGTTCTGCCCTGGTCAGCACCAGCCCTCTTTTTTTATTTTTGAGAATTAGGTTGAATGGTGTCTGTTCAACAAAATCAGTATCAAAACCTATTCTTTCAAATTCTTTTGAGACATTGATTTCAAATCTTGTTTTCGGCTTTTTCTCTATTTTTTCTATCTCGGTTTCTTTAGTCCTATCTTCCAGCAAGAACGGTTTGATGATACTCCTCTTGAGAATTTTTTCTAGCTTGACAGCAAAATCTCTTGACATTTTTTTCGACGTTTTTTCATGTTCATATATTGTTTTTTTCGTTGTTCCTACTTTTTTTGCCAGTTCCTCCTGCGTCAGGCCAAGACTTTCTCTAGCCATCCTGAGCTTTTCTGGATATATTTCTACAAACATTCCACCGCGTTTTCTGAATATTTCAGGAGAAAAAGAGGAAAATATATTATCTAGTGTTTGTGGATTCATTGTCGTTATACCAAATCTCTCATATATCATACTCTCCTTCAACTTCTCTCTATTTGTCTTTATTCCGATCAACAAAGGAAAGGCACAGACACTTTTTGAAACTATTTTAAGATTTTCACTCTGATACTCTAAAAAAGAATCAACATTAACAAGAATCTTTAACAGCAAGATTTTTCTTCTTTTGGCTGCCAAATCAAAACATCCACGATGTCTGATAACATTAAAATTATTTTTCTCTAAAACCTTCTCAACCGTTTCTTCCAAATCTCTTTTCTGCATCATAAAAAATATAACTATTGAAAAAGTTTTAAAATATAGATTTTAAAATCTTTTGGATTAATATGTTTTAAGTTGTTTGTTTGGGCCCGTAGCTTAGCCTGGTAGGCCTTTCTTTCAAAAAGAAACTTCACAGAAAGGCTTGGGTAATTAGAGCGCCAGTCTTATATGGCTTCCAAGTATAAAAAAGAAATGCTTGGACACCTGGGCTAACTGGAGGTCGCGTGTTCAAAAGCCTTTCATGCAAGAGGCTGAACAAATCTCGCCGGGCCCATACAATTTCTTTTAATTTTCATAATTATTTTTGAAAAATGGTTAACAGAAACTTATTTATATGATGTTATGATATTAATTAATTGTGAATTTTTTGCGGAGTGTGATTTTCGTGCCAAAGAAGAAGGCAAAGAAGAAGGCAAAGAAAAAGACAAAGAAAAAAACTAAGAAAAAGACAAAGAAAAAAACTAAGAAGAAAAAGAGAAAGTAGGGCGAACTAGCCCCTTTTTTATTTTTCTTAATTTGACTTTTTTCTTTTCACGCATTTTAATTTTTTGCTGGAGCTACATGTCTTTTTTTCTAAAAATTCTAACTATAATTATTACATTAATAGACTTCAAACAAAATTTTGAGAAATATTCTTGAGAAATAAATTATTTATCCTTTAAAAACGGATTGAACATTATGAAGCTAGTGATAAAAGTTGGCGGTTCCCTTGCGATAGGCCCAGAAGGGCCGAGAGGTGACTATATCAGAAAACTCATTTCTGTTATCAATGAAATTGCACAGAACAATCAGCTTGTTATTGGTATCGGTGGCGGAGGAATGACCAGGCAATACGCGAAAGCGATAGAATCGTTTGGCTTGACAGATGAACAAAAGGAAGAAATGTTTATTGATATTATGCGTTCTAATGTAAGACTGCTTTCTTTCCTGCTTAAAGGTAAGCCTGTTTTTTCTCTGGAAGACTTGAATGAAAAAGAAAAAATACAGACAATAGGTGGTATTGCACCGGGACGAAGCTCTGACGCGAACGCGGCATTGGCAGCAGAAAAAATCAGAGCAGATTTATTTATTATATTGACAGATGTTGACGGGATTTATGAAGAAGACCCGAAAAAGAATAAGAACGCGAAAAAAATCGATGTCATACCTTTTGATGAGCTTGAAAAATTTGCTATAGAAGGCAGTCCAAATAACTACGGTGTTGTCGATCCCGTAGCAATAAAAGTTATACAAAGGTCAAAAATACCCACGATTGTTTGCGATGGTCATGACCCAAGAATAATTCTAAAGATTCTCAACGGCGAGCGAGTCGGGACAAGAATAGAATAATTAGTATAAGAATAATAAAACTAGCTGGCTCTAGAGATACCGCGCAGATATCTAACTATAACTCTGCTCACAATCACAGGACATGGAATGCGAGATGCGCCCGGGCAGATGTTCCTCATTGTTTCCGACAAAACAATGATTTTGAACTGCCGATCTCTGCCGTTTCTTCCACACTTTCTTGCACGTGATTTTTGCGTGTGTGAAGGCAGCGTCTTTGTTTTTCACCGCTGTTTCAAACAGCGACGAAATCTAACCAACTAGACCACAGGCGCATGTCGATATATTTTTTCTCTGATAAACTATAAAATGTTTTAACAAGCTATTATAGACAAGCATGAAGCAATATTCCTATGAAAGGTGTGTTAATGATTAGAGCGAGCGCGCCAGCTAAAGTTATATTGTTCGGAGAACACGCGGTCGTGTACGATAAACTTGGGATTGCTGCTGCTGTCGGTATCAGGTCATTTGTCAAGATTAGAGAAAGCAAGGATAAATTTATAACAGTTATAGATAATAGGCTCCATCTAACACAAACGTGGACAGAAGCAGAAGTTTTGAAGCTCAAGTATTTCGTAGACGAATCAAGAAAAAAAGAGGACTATGAATCCTTGAGGCAGTTATCCAAAGAGAGTGTCTTTTCTCCGATAAAATATATAATATCTTTGTTTATTGATGAACACGGTTTTGTTCCTTTTGAGCTTTCATTGGACTCAAAAATACCAATGACAAGTGGAATGGGTTCTGGTTCATCCCTTTTTGCTTCTATCGCAGCAGCGGTTGCCGGTTTTTATAGGCTTAACATACAAAAAAAAGAAATCAGTGATATAACTTATCAGGGGGACATCATAGCTCACGGCGGGACACCATCCGGTATAGATAATAACACTGTGGTTTACGGTGGATACATAGCATTCAGAAAGTCGGAGAAAGTCAAGGTCTTAGATATTGAACAAAAGATACCAATTGTTATCGGCAGTACCGGCATCAAAGGGAATACTGCAGAGCTGGTTGCCGGTGTCAGAAGTCTCATAAAAGAAAAACCAGAAAAGAAAAAGATATTAGACGAAATAGGCGACATATCCCAGAGGTCTATTGACTTTATAAAAAATGGCAATTTAGAGGAGCTCGGAGTATTGATGAACAAAAACCACACACTCCTGAGAGAGCTTGGCGTGAGCCACCCCCTGGTAGAAGGGCTCTGTGAAGCTGCATGTAACGCAGGTGCGCTGGGTGCCAAGCTTTCCGGAGCTGGCGGCGGTGGGATAATGATAGCTCTCGCAGATAGCAAAGAGAGCCAAGAAAAGATAGCAGAAGCTATAAAGAAGTCTGGCGGCGATGCGATAATAACTGATATTGGTGTTGAGGGGGTCCGTCTGGCAGAATAGATATATCTAGTTAAGATATCGTATAGACATTTTAAACAACATATCAAGTCGATAAGTTAATGAGTTGGTCGGTAGGTGATAATTGAATGTTGGATTTCATAAAAAAACTGGATAATGATGGTATCCTCGTAAAGATAAACAAACCAGTTTCTGTTAATTATGAGATGGCTTCTATTATTAAAAGCATTCAGAGAAGGCCTATACTTTTTACCAAACCTGTCCTGAAGAACGGGAGAAAGTCAGAATATCCGGTCATAGCAAATTTATGTCCGACCAGGCAGCTGCTTGCAAAGGCTTTGGACACAGAAGAAAAAAATATCTTGAAAAAGATTTTAGATGCTATTAATAATCCGACAAAGCCAGCATACACAAAAGAAGAATATGAAGAAATCGACACCGATCTATCAAAACTACCTATTCTAACGCACTTTAAAAAGGATGGCGGGCCTTATATTTCTGCCGGTGTTGTTATTGCGAACGACCCAGAATACGGCATCAACTGTTCTTTCCACAGGATGATGGTTATTGGAAAAGATAGAATGGTCATAAGAATATTACCGAGACACCTCAACCAATATATTGAGAGAGGGCTCAAGGAATTTTCTATATGTATAGGAATGGAACCCAATGTCTTGCTGGCATCGGCAATATCTCCAGCCATTGGGCAAAGCGAATTAGAGATAGCCAACACGATGAAACCGACAAAGATAACCGAGATAGATGGCCATGTTGTTCCTTGCGCAGATTTTGTAATGATAGCCGAGCTAACTGGCGAAACAGATAAAGAAGGGCCTTTCGTGGACCTCACAGAAACATACGACATAGTTAGAGAGCAGCCTATCATAAAGATTAAAAAAATATTTGTCAGACGGGATGCGATTTATCATGCGATACTACCCGGAGGGCTTGAACATAAGATACTAATGGGCGTGCCAAGAGAACCGACAATATTTAATGAGGTCAATAAAGTATGTGAGTGTAAAAACGTTTATATAACTCCGGGGGGTTGCTCGTGGTTACACGCTGTCATTTCAATAAAGAAAAAAAGAAAAGATGATGGTAGGAATGCAATAGAGGCAGCATTCCGAGGTCACAAATCATTAAAACACGTTGTAGTTGTTGACGACGATATAAATGTCTTTAATCCTGATGATGTTGAATGGGCTATTGCAACGCGTTTCCAGGCAGATAGCGATCTTGTTATAAAAAGAAACGAGTATGGCTCTTCTCTCGACCCATCAGCAGACTCGCAAACGAGAAAGACAACGAAACTTGGTCTTGATTGCACGATACCGTTTGATAAAAATTTCGAGAGCTTCTTAAAAGTTGATACACCCTCAAAGAATAAAATAAAAATCGATGACTATTTAGGTAATTGATTATTTTGGTCTAATCTAAATTATAGATTGAAATAAAGCTGTTGATAAAAATGTACCTAACAAAAGAAGAGGAGAGAATTTACGATGGGGAAGAGGGCATTGCCAAGCAAAAGGCAATGGAACTTCTCGTGGCACTTGGAAAAATATATGGAGCAGATAAGTTGATACCTGTTGGCTCTGCTCAAATTGCTGGCGTTTCGTATAAGACTATAGGAGACGCTGGTATAGATTTCATAAGATTCTTTTCTGATAACGGCGCAAAGGTTTCTGTTAATAGTTATCTAAATCCTGCTGGTATGGATCTTTCTAATTGGGCTGATGCTGGTGTGAAAAATAGTTTTGCAAAAAAACAAAACGAAATTATAGAGATTTTCAGAAAGATGGGTATAAACATTACTTGTACGTGCACACCATATTTAATTGGCATAAGGCCAAAACTTGGTGAACATATAGCATGGTCAGAGTCATCTGCTGTTTCTTTTGTCAACTCCATTCTGGGGGCCAGGACAAACCGGGAAGGCGGGCCATCGTCTCTCGCAGCAGCAATAATTGGAAAAACTGCCAATTATGGTTATCACCTTGACGAGAACAGAGTTGCAAATTTCTTGGTAAGAGTTAGAGCCAAGCTAAAGACGATCTCAGATTATGGTGCGCTTGGTGTGTACGTTGGTAGGCTGGTCCAAAACAGTGTTCCTGCGTTTGAGCTTGTGCAACGAGCCACAGAAGATCAACTAAAAGCTCTTGGAGCTGCGATGGCAGCATCTGGTGCAGTTGCCTTGTTTTTTGTAAAGGGACAGACGCCAGAATGGTTTCTAGACAGTCCAGAAATAATAGATGTGAAAGAAGAGGATATAGAAAAACTGAAAAAGGAATTAACAGACGAGAAAGATGTGGATCATGTTGTTATAGGTTGCCCACACTGTTCCCTCGATGAGATAAAAACCGTAGCAGAAAAAGTTCACGGTAAGAAACTTAAGAAAGAGTTATGGATTTATACATCACGGCAGGTCAAAGAGGAAGCCGATAAACAAGGATATATTGAAATCATAAAAGACGCCGGTGGAAAAGTTATTTCTGACACGTGCCCCGTTGTTTCTCCAATAGAAGATATGGGCTTTAAGAGCACCGCCACAAATTCTGGTAAGGCTGCGCTGTACCTAAAAAAATTATGTAAGCAAAAAATACACTTTGGTGATGTGGAGGAGATAACAGAATGATTATCAAAGGTCGTGTTGTATCAAAGGGGGTTGCCGAGGGCGAGGCACTTGTATCTAGACATGCCATCAGCTTTCTTGGAGATGTCGATCCGAAGACAGGAAATATCATTAACAGGGGGAGCGATGTTTTTGGACAGTGCATTGCTGATAAAATTTTCATATTCCCGAATGGGCGAGGCTCTACTGTTGGCAGTTACGTAATTTATCAACTCAAAAAAAATGGCACAGCGCCCAAAGCCATATTAAACATAGAATCAGAACCAATAGTCGCAGTAGGAGCAATAATATCTGGTATACCACTTATGGATAAACTGGAGAAGAACCCGTTGGAAATAATAAAAACAGGGCAAAAAGTGAAGGTCAACGCAGAGCATGGATTTATAGAGTTATAACGAATTTTTTCGAGTCCGGTTCGTTGATTTACGATTAGTAATACACTTAAAAAGATAGTGAAATATTTCTCTCATGATATCTATGCAGCCAGAATTGGTTATGATCAAGCTGGGTGGAAGCCTGTTGACAGACAAAACCAAACCATTCACCGTCAGACCAGGTGTAATTAAACGCATAGCAAATGAAATACACAATGCTAGACAAGTAAAGGAGTTGCGTCTTATCGTTGGTCACGGCGGTGGGTCTTTTCCACACGTTCCAGCTAACAAGTATCAAACAAATAAAGGAATTATAAATAAAAAAAGCTACAGAGGGCTGGCCGAGGTTCAGGATGCTGCTTCGAGGCTGAACAGGCTTGTAGTTAGAGAACTTTTAGACGCGGGTGAAAACGCTATTTCTATCCAACTATCCAGTTCTGGAATATCTGAAAACAGCCGCATCCAGTATATGTATACCGAACCAATAATAATGCTGCTCAGTTATGGCATGATACCTGTCCCATATGGAGATGTTTCCTTAGATAAGAAAAAAGGATGTTCGATTGTGTCAACAGAAGAGATATTTTATTATCTTGCTAAAGAATTAAAAAGGCAGGGGTTCAATCTTACCAAGATAATAAACTGTGGAATTGTTGATGGTGTTTTCAGAGGCGATCCAATAAAAAATCCAGACTCTGAAATTATACCAGAGATAACAAACGAGAACATAGACGAAATAAGGAAATATCTTTCTGGTTCTCATGGCACTGATGTTACTGGGGGAATGCTTTCAAAAGTTGAAAAAATGTTGAAGATAGCAGTAGAGACTGGTGTCGAAACATTTATAATAAATGGTCTTGTCCCCGGGAGAATAGAAAAAGCACTGAAAGGAGAAAATGTGCTTGGCACGCGAGTCATAGGCCACAGCCACACGACTGGACTGGGTTGAATTATATGAAGATTATTGTTGCGATAACCGGAGCATCAGGAGTAATCTATGGCTTGGAACTAGCTAAAAAGCTCAAGAACCACGAACTTTTTATAATAGTTACAGAAAATGCAAAGAAGGTTATGGAACACGAAACCAATAACTACAAAGAAGAGCTAGAAAAGTTGAAAGAGCTTGGTAAGTTTTTTGAATCCGACGATATCGAAGCCCCGATAGCTTCTGGAAGTTTTGGAGTCGATGCTATGGTAGTGTGTCCGTGCTCGATGAAAACGTTAGCAGCAATAGCAAACGGTTTTTCAGACAATCTTGTAGCAAGATGTTCAGATGTTATGATAAAAGAAAAAAGAAGATTGATACTTGTTCCGCGGGAAACTCCACTATCCCCGATTCACCTTGAAAACATGCTTAAGCTTTCAAAAATAGGTATTAGCATAATACCAGCATGCCCAGCTTTTTACAATAAACCCAAAACCGTCAATGATATGGTTAACTTTGTCGTCGGAAAAATACTTGATATTCTGAAAATAGACAATAATTTGTACAACAGATGGAATTAGTTTGGTGATGCTATGTCAACTGGGAAAAGAAAAGAAGAACATATAAGAATATGCCTGGAAGAGGAGATTGATTCAAACAAATCTCTGTCTGGATTTGATGATGTTTTTCTCTCGCATCAGGCACTACCGGACATAACCTACGATGATGTTGACCTGACAACAAAATTCTTCGGAAAAAAACTCAAGGCGCCGATATTGATAGAAGCCATGACTGGTGGAACAAAAATAGCTGAAAAGATAAACAAAAACTTGGCATGGGCCGCTGAGCAGGCAGGCATAGCCATGGGTCTGGGGTCTCAGCGCGCTGCGTTGGAAGATACTTCTTTGGAATCAACATACCAGGTGCGAGACGTTGCGCCAGACATATTTCTTATAGGTAATAGCGG
>Ga0164318_10001457_pt1 | contig 21088 bp, 21 predicted proteins | sample GuaBasSedimGuay9_FD_113734 | JGI IMG/M metagenome (GOLD analysis project Ga0164318, IMG submission 113734) | Subseafloor sediment microbial communities from Guaymas Basin, Gulf of California, Mexico - Guay9, Core 4571-4, 0-3 cm | ecosystem: Environmental > Aquatic > Marine > Hydrothermal vents... | reverse complement strand
ATAAAATCTAACGATATAGAACTCGAAAAGCGTCCTATATCTGATTTTATGTAAAATACTTCGTATTACGGGCTTTGCTATTGGATGCCTCATAATTAATATTATGTTAAATAGATTATTTAAAAAGAAAGGAGATAGAATTTATCTATCCCCTATATTTATTAATTATTTAATTCTTTAAGCTTATCCATCTGTTTAGTAGATGTATAAATTTGACGTAAGGCTTTTAAAACATCTCCATCTTCTGGATTAATAGCATATGCACGTTCAAAATATGGTAATCCTTCTAAGAAAGATATATTGGCTTTTTCCATTAATTCATTATATTTATCAGTTTCGTCAAACGATAGTTCATTAGCTTCTATATATAAATCAAAAGCAACGGTATAATAAATATGTCCTAAATTATATAATGCTAAAAAGTAATCGGGATTAATTTCTAATGCTTTATTGTAATAAAAAACGGCATTATCACTATCTTTTACTTCTTTATAAGAATCTGCAAGAGCTAAATATAGACTGGCATTCTCAGGCTCTAGTTCTATAGATTTTTTCAATTTACTAATAACTTCATCAAATCTACCCTGCCCTAACAAAATGTTAATCTCTGCAATAAGAATAGTATTATCATTAGGGAATTTTTCACGGCCCATTCCAAGAACTTCTTCTGCCTTTTCAAAATTTTCTTCTTTTTTATAAACATTAGCAAGTTCACTGTAAATGTTTGCCTTATTATATCCCATTTCAATTAGTTGAGCATATCTTTCTTTAGCTATATCGTTTATTTCTCCACTTGAAGCTGATAATGCTGAAGCATAGATTGTTAGAGTATCAAGAATATCAATAACTTCGTTAGTATAAGTTGCTTTGTCAAATAGATCTATTGCTTTTTCAAAAGAATTTGCTTCGTAAGCAGCAACGCCATTTGCGTAAAAAGTATTTGCCAGCTGAAGTACATTAGTTGATAAATCAAGATATAAAGTATTTTTTTCGTCTAATTTACTTGCTTTTTTATAAGCTTCTAAAGACTTCTCTAATGCATTTGTGTCCAGGCTTTTAATAGCTTCATCTGTATTTGCACCTATTTGGGCATAAATCTGACCATAATATAACCAAGTTTTGGCATCGTTTTTAGTTTTTTCATGATTTACAGCTAAATCTATTAATTCTTTGGCTTTTACCAAATCGCCCGCATTAAGTTTGGATTTAGCCGCATTTCTTTTGCTATTTTGAGCATTTGCAATCAATGAGATTGAAAATATAAATACTAATAAAATTGTAATCTTTTTCATCTTGTATAAATTAATTATTTCTTCTTTATTTTTTAAATTATTGTATTTTCGTCCGTTTCGGAGTCATTGTTTGACTCTGTATCTTCAATTATTGTGCCATCATCTTCTTTGTTATTTTCTTCATCCTCATCAGCCTGAAACTGCTCTACCTTAGCAACTGAAGCAATAGAATCGCCTTCAGATATCTTTATTAGTCTGACACCTTGTGTATTACGACCCATAACGCGAATTGCATTATGTTCACCTCCAACAGCCATTCTAATTAAAATTCCCGATTTGTTAATAATCATTAAATCATCTAAGTCGGTAACATTTTTAATGGCAATAACATTACCTGTTTTTTCTGTAATATTTAGTGTTTTAACTCCTTTTCCTCCTCTATTTGTTTCGCGATAGTCATCTAGTTTAGAACGTTTTCCGTAACCATTTTCAGAAACAACTAAGATATCGAAATCAGGGCGATCTAAACAAATCATTCCGATAACTTCATCCTTTTCGTTTTGTAATTTTATTCCTCTTACGCCAGCAGCATTTCGTCCCATTGCACGTACAAGTTTTTCGTTAAAACGAATTGCTCGTCCCGCTTTACTTGCAATAATAACTTCATTTTTGCCATTTGTCAAACGAGCTTCCAATAAGGTATCAAACTCTTTAATTGTAATAGCATTTATACCATTAACACGTGGACGGCTGTATGCCTCCAAAGATGTTTTTTTGATAATTCCCTTTTTTGTTGCTAGAATGATAAAATTATTTTTAACATATTCTTCATTCTTGATATCCTTAACATTAAGGTAAGCTTTTACATTGTCATCTGTAGGGATATTAATAATATTCTGAATAGCCCTGCCTTTTGTTGTTCTGCTTCCTTCGGGAATTTCAAATACACGAAGCCAGAATACACGACCTTGCTCTGTAAACAATAGCATATAATCGTGCATACTTGCTACAAATAAATGCTCAAGAAAATCTTCGTTTTTTCCAACAGAAGAACCTTTTGCACCGCGCCCGCCCCTATTTTGAACACGATAATCAGTCAGAACAGTACGTTTAATATAGCCGGCATGAGAAATAGTAATAACTACTTCTTCATCAGGAATAGTATCTTCTATGCGGAAATCAGCAGCTGAATATTCTATCTTGCTTCTACGTTCGTCTCCGTATTTTTCTTTAATCTCAATAAGTTCTTGAGTAATAATTTCCATTCGAATCTCAATATTGGCAAGGATATCTTTTAAATGAGTGATAAGTTTAATAATCTCATCATATTCAGCATGCAATTTATCCTGTTCTAAGCCTGTTAAATGGCGTAGGCGCATATCTACAATAGCTCGAGATTGAATATCGGAAAGGTTAAAGCGTTCTATTAATTTAGTTCGTGCATCATCAGCATTTTTAGAAGCTCTAATAATTTTAATCACCTCATCAATATTATCGGAAGCAATAATTAATCCTTCTAAAATATGAGCTCTTTTTTCTGCTTGATCTAATTCGTATTGAGTTCTACGGATAACCACATCGTGACGATGTTCTACAAAATGATGAATCATATCTTTTAGATTCAACATCATAGGACGTCCGTGAACAAGAGCAATATTATTAATGCTAAAAGATGTTTGAAGTGCCGAATATTGATATAACTTATTCAGTACCACATTAGTATTAGCATCTCTTTTCAATTCAAAAACAATACGCATACCATTACGGTCGCTCTCATCGCGAATATCGGATATTCCAAGAATTTTCTTATCGTTAACTAAATCGGCAATTTTCTTAACCATCTCCGATTTATTAACTTGATATGGGATGCTAGTTGCTATAATTGCTTCTTTACCCGGTCTAATTTCTTCCAGATTAGTTTCGCCACGCATTACTATTCTTCCTCTTCCGGTTTTAAAAGCTTCAATAACTCCATCGTAACCATATATTATACCTCCTGTTGGAAAATCGGGAGCTTTAACATATTGCATAAGTTCACTAATAGTAATGTCGTTATTTTTTATATAAGCCAAGATACCATCAATAACTTCGCTAAGATTATGAGGTGCCATATTGGTAGCCATACCAACAGCAATACCCGATGCTCCATTTACTAATAAATTAGGGATACGTGTTGGTAAAACAGTAGGCTCTTTAAGGCTATCATCAAAGTTATTTTGAAAATCGACAGTATTTTTTTCAATATCTACGAGAGATTCCTCTGAAATCTTACGTAAACGAGCTTCGGTATAACGCATAGCAGCAGGACTATCACCATCGACACTACCAAAGTTTCCTTGTCCATCAACAAGTGGATAACGTAATGACCATTCTTGCGCCATACGTACCATAGCATCATATACTGAGGAGTCGCCATGTGGATGGTACTTACCTAATACTTCTCCAACAATTCTAGCAGACTTTTTATAACTCTTATTTGAAAGTACTCCTAAATCCAACATACCAAAAAGAACTCGTCTGTGGACAGGTTTTAAGCCATCTCGTACGTCGGGTAAAGCACGTGAAACAATTACAGACATAGCGTAATCGATATAAGCCGATTTCATTTGATTGGCAATGTTTACCTTAACTATTCTTTCTCCTTCACTCATAGTATTTAAAATTAGTTATTTCACCGTTTAACTTACCGTTTAAGTAGGCTTTAAAAGGCGATTTTCTATGCCGAAATTAGCATAGGAAAATAGGGTGCGAAGATACGATTTATTATTGAAAAAATATGGTTTTTGATATGGTAAATGAGGATAATTTTAACAAGTTTATGTTGAAAAAATGTAGTCCGCAAAAGAATTACCACTATTTTTGTGCTTAGATTTGAACTAATAAAAATTTATACAAAAATAAAGTATGGAAGCTAAATTCTCACAACGTGTTCGCGATGTCCTTTCCTTTAGTCGTGAAGAAGCCATAAAACTTGGAAATGAGTCTATTGGAGTTGAACATCTGTTTCTTGGAATACTAAGAGAAGGAAAAGGTATTGCTTTTCATTTAATGTCCGAAATGGGCATAGATTTGAATAAAATAAAAAGTATAATTGAAAAGTCGATAAAAAATACAGATAGATTAATACCTCCGCAAGAGGGTATTCCCTTTGTAAGGTTGGCAGAGCGAACAATAAAATTAACTTATTTGGAAGCGAAACTCTTTAAAAGTGAATTAGTAGGAACAGAACATCTCTTGCTTGCAATATTAAAAAATCAAGATAATATAGTCACTCATTTATTAGAAAGTAATGGCTTAGATTATAAAAAAGCGTATAGTGAGCTGGCTCAGTTTTATAATTCTTCAAAAACAGAAGATAAATCTCCTGAGTTTTTTACGAGTGAGATTGAAGATGAGCCTCTTGATAAGCCCGAATATAGAAAGGAGAACCCTAAATCATCGTCTAAGAAAGCCGGTGAAATGAAATCTTCCACTCCTGTCTTGGATAATTTTGGTCGTGATTTAACACGTCAGGCAGAAGAAAATCGTTTGGATCCTATTGTTGGACGCGAAAAAGAATTAGAGCGTATTGCTCAAATATTAAGTAGAAGAAAAAAGAATAACCCAATTTTAATTGGCGAACCCGGTGTTGGTAAATCGGCAATAGCAGAAGGCTTGGCTTCACGAATTGTAAATAGAAAAGTATCCAGAGCTCTTTTTGGTAAACGTGTTTTTACCTTAGATTTGGCTTCTATTGTCGCTGGAACTAAATATCGTGGTCAGTTTGAAGAGCGGATGAAAGCTATTTTAAACGAATTGGAAAAACATCCCGAAATAATTCTATTTATAGACGAAATACATACTATTGTTGGTGCCGGTAATGCTTCGGGTTCTTTGGATGCATCTAATATGTTTAAGCCTGCGCTTGCGCGTGGTGAGATTCAATGTATTGGCGCAACTACATTAGATGAATACAGAACACATATAGAGAAAGACGGAGCTTTAGAACGAAGGTTTCAGAAGATAATGGTTGAAGCAACTAATCCTGAAGAAACAATAACGATTTTACAAAATATCAAAGATCGTTATGAAGACCATCATTTGGTAAAGTATACCAACGATGCTTTAAAAGCTTGCGTTTCGCTTACAAACAGATATATGAGCGATAGGTTTTTACCGGATAAGGCTATTGATGCTTTAGACGAAGCAGGTGCTCGTGTTCATATTACACATATGAATGTTCCACAAAATATTATTGAAATAGAAAATAATATCGAACTTGTTAAATCAAAGAAAAAAGAGGCTATAGGAAAACAAAAATTTGAATTGGCAGCTGAACTTCGCGATAGCGAAAGAAAATTAAGTGAGGAGTTAGCTATATCTAAACGTGAATGGGAAGAAAACTCAAAGATTAATCGCGAAATTGTTGGCGAAGAAGAAGTGGCTCAGGTTGTTGCAATGATGACAGGGATTCCCGTTCAGCGTATTGCTCAAAATGAAACCGATAAGTTAATAAGTATGGAAGACGATTTAAGGGCTTCTGTTATTGGGCAAGATAATGCAATAAAAAAGGTAGTAAAAGCAATTCGTAGGAATCGTGCCGGATTAAAAGATCCAAATAAACCCATAGGTACATTTATTTTCTTGGGTCCTACAGGCGTTGGTAAAACATATTTAGCTAAGATGTTAGCCCAAAATATGTTTGACTCTGCCGATACTTTAATTCGTATTGATATGAGTGAGTATATGGAGAAATTTGCTGTTTCCAGATTGGTTGGAGCTCCTCCGGGTTACGTTGGTTACGAAGAAGGTGGTCAGTTAACAGAAAAAGTAAGACGTAAGCCCTACTCTATTATCCTTTTGGATGAAATAGAAAAAGCACATCCAGATATTTTTCACTTACTTCTTCAGGTTTTAGATGATGGACAGTTAACCGATAGTTTTGGACGTAAAGTGGATTTTAAAAATACCATTGTTATAATGACTTCCAATATAGGCTCTCGTCAGTTAAAAGATTTTGGTAGTGGTGTTGGTTTCAATACTTCAACAAAAGTAAAAGGAAGAGCCGCAAACACTGCCGGAGTGATTGAAAATGCTCTTAAACGTGCTTTTGCACCGGAATTTCTGAATAGGATTGATGATGTTATTATTTTTGAAAGTCTTGAACGTGATGATATTCATAAAATCATTGATATTGAACTACAAGGTTTGTACTCTCGTATTGGACAAATGGGTTATAAGATTAAGGTAACCGAAAAAGCCAAGGATTTTTTACTGGAAAAAGGTTGGGATCCCCATTTTGGAGCCAGACCACTAAAACGTGCTATTCAGAAATATATAGAAGATGAATTAGCAGAAGAGATTATAAACACTAAATTATCTGAGGGTGACTTAATTAAAGTTGATTTTGATAAAAAGTCTGAACTTTTAAAAGTTAAGATTACAAAACCTCGATCTAAGAAAAAATAACTCACAAAAAAGCCTGTTCCGAAATATTCGGAACAGGCTTTTTTAAATCCTCTAATTCTTATTTTATTGAATAATCAATCTGAAATTTTGAACATCTGAGTCCATATCTTTTAGTTGTAAAATATAAACTCCTGAATTTAAGAAACTAATATTTAGTTTGTCGTTACTGTTCACGTTTTGTTCTAATTCTACCTGTCCAAGATAATTATAGATTACTAATTTAGAATTAGGAGAAACAGTTCCTTTTAATTGAATCCATTCTTTTGCAGGATTTGGATAAACAGAAATAGATTGAAATGCTATATCATCCTCAATACCGACACCAACAGCTGTTCCTGTGATATTTATATCATCTAACTGCCAAGTTTCAGACTCTGTTCCACAAGTATATTTAAAGGCAAAAGTTATTTCGTTTCCTGTAATGGAAGATAAATCAATAGTGCCGGATTCAACCCAAGTATAGTCTCCTGTTGAAAAATAGGCCTGATCAGATAAATCAGTCCAATCAGCTAAATTAGGATCTCCTGAACCGGAATAGTTATTGGAATAAAGTATTTGGAAAGTTGTTGTTGCATCAACATAATTCATTGATGTTTTAAAAGACAATGATTCATTGATATATGAATCAAAATCTATTTGAGGAGTTACTAACCAATCTTCGTTTGGTGTTGCTCCACTTCCATTCCATCCCGACATTTTCGCATAAGAATTTCCCGTTCCGCTATATGTATAACGTATCCACGATTGATCATTTCCAACAACATTTATACTTGAAAAAATCCCTAAGTCTCCATTTTCAAAATCTTCGTTAATAGGTAATAATGTTACCCCGGCAGGTGCTGCAACAGTATAACTATATTCTGATGAGGAGCTTGTTTCTGTATCGTTATCAGTAGCTGATATTGAATAATAAACTGCAATTCCGGCTGACTGAGCAGAAATATCTGCAGAATAAACATCGCCATTGGCTTGCATTACTTCTTGATTTGTTAAGGAACCACTTGATAAACCCCAATTTAATGTCGCACCGGTAATTGTTCCTCCGTCAGTAATTGTAGCATAAATTGTAACTGTTTCGCTAGCTGAAGGCTGTAATGGTTGGTTGTATATATTTCCGATATTTGGGGCTGTTGTAGCAGTTCCCCACACAGCCGCAACATATTCTGGATGATCTATATAAGGATTACGATTATGTTGGATAGCGTAAATAGCATTGTTACGATCTGTTTCTTTCTGGCTAACAGGATCTTCTTCGTGCCATTTTATGAGTAGATCAAGATGCCATTCTGTATAAACGGGATATGTAGAGCCGTCTAATACAGGACTATTCCAACCTGAAATAACATTTTCGTAACGTGTAGCCATATAAAAATAGCTACGTGCTAGGTCGCCTTTGTATTCATCAATAGGCTCAAAAACAGTTCCTGAATATCCGGCAGTTGTATTTGTTCCTAACTTTGAACCATTTTGAGAAGTCCACGAAGGATTATTTACTTCGCCAAAAGGATAACTACCGCGTTTTCCATTAACATAGCCATCTGTTGGATAAATATGAAAAATATCAGTTTTCATTGGTGAAGCTTTACTAAACCAGCTCTGAGGAAAACTATGTTCTCTATTATAACATGATCCCTCACCTGAATAACTTCCACATTGTTGGCTTCCAAAGGTCCATTCATAAGGAGGCGTACCTCCCGGAACGTCGCTATAGATATCCCATACTTTTCCGTTTGCCTTTTTATCTGTTGTATAAAAAGCATTCCATACTCCCGGAGTGTATGATTGTGCACTATGATTTTTAATTATGTTATAGAGTGTGGTTTTGAGTTGTGCTCCACTTTGCCCTTGTGCATTATCATAATAGCCCGTAGGTATTTGAGCATAGATTAAACTGACAAGTAGGAAATTGATAAAGAGTAATAGTAGCTTTTTCATTTATAGATGCAATTAATTAAAAAAATAAGTGGCAAATGTAAGAAATTTTAATTTACTTTTTTGAAGATAAAAAAACAAGTAAATTACTTGGAGAGAAACTTGAAGTGAGCTTTATCAATATCTTCATTCTCAATACGATCAGAAAATTTGATAAAAGTATAATCTCCGGCGGCTTCTATCATTTTTAATGCTAAAACCTGACCGTTTTCCTTAGAGAAGTATATTTCTATAGCTGATAAATAGTTTCTTAGTTGAGGATTTTTTGGTGAAAAGCTTACAATATAATATTGATCATTTTTATAAAAAGTTTGATCATAATCCATACTTTCTGAAAGTAATTCCCCTTTTATACTTTTAGTTATTAAAGTGTTCATTTGCTGAAAAAGCTGATTTGAACGCATATCCATCGAATACATATCACCCTCATCGTTTACCTGCATCTTACCATCACTCATAATAATAATGTAAGGATATGGTTTTTGGTATTCCCAACGAATTTTATCGGGGCTGACAAACAAAAACAAACCTTGAGCTATAAGTTTATCTTCCATAAAACTAAAAACCTTTTCCTGAACAAAATTGGCTTGGATACTTGAAATATTTCGAGTAAAAGCATTTAAAGTAGCACTAATTTCAGACTGCTCTTCTTTACTAATTTCTTTTCTGTCTTGACTCATAGCAAGTGTAGGAATTAAAAAGAAAAGTATAGTTATATAAAAGATATTATTTTTCATTTCTTAAAGTTTCAGATTTAATTTTTCTTGGTTTTCGATTAACCAATATAATTTCTTGCTTAGTTGTCTTGTTCTTGTCAACATAAAAACGAGCATCTTTAAACCAAGGAGGTTTAAATTTAGCCAAAGCATTATTTGAAAAACCAAAAGGTTCTGCCGGAATTTTAAATTTCCCGGTGTCAAGCGAATCATTTCCGTTTAAATCCTGAAACACTGCAATGGCATACCATCCGGAGTTTAAGTTCTTGAAAATTAGTGTTTCATTTGAAGATTTAACGGCAATTTTTCTCAGCTTACATTTTGTGTTCATATTAAAATTTGCAAATTGAAGAGAATCATTGCTAAGTGAAATAAGTAAGTTTCCTCTAAGAATTTCTATATTTTTTAATTCGACAATAATAGAAGTATTTTGTGCATTTGAACTTTCAACCACTATTAGAAATAATATTATAAAAAGGCTCTTAATAAAAAATTTCATTTTTAATATCTCCTTGTTCAAAGGTATTTAAATATGGCATACTTATTTTCAGCGTTTCAACAGATTTTTCTCTATTGTCGTGAAAAAGTAAAATATCTCCTCCCCTGACTTTATTTCTTATTCTTTGGCTTATTTCTTTTGCTCTTTGTTTTCCTGTATCAAAACTCCGGAATGACCATGCAATACTTTTAAGTTTAGTGTTTTTTAAAGCTTTTTTTAAATTTGGATTAGTAACACCATATGGTGGACGAAAGTAAACTATTTTTTCTCCAATAATATCTTCCAATATAGTAGAAGTTTGATTCAATTCTCTTGTCATTACTGAGCTGGAGCGTAGATCAAACCATTTTTCATGAGTAAAGGAATGATTAGCTATAATATGACCTCTCTGATAAATCTCTCTTACTAATTCTGGATATTTTTTCGCTTTTTCGCCTATTAAAAAGAATACGGCTTTTTTATCATACTCATCTAAAAGATTAAGTATTTGAGGCGTAATTTCAGGATTGGGGCCGTCATCAAAAGTTAATAAAACAGCTTTAGTATTAGATAGTTTTTTTAACGATTTGAAGTAGAAATCGGCTTTTATAAAGACTGAACCATAAGTTAGAAATAACGGATAAATTAAAAAAGGTAAAATAAGGTATAAAGGATTGATTAAGCGAAGGTTAACTAACAATAATATTATTATTTCGCTAATTAATAAAAGCCAATTTATGTTCTTGTAATTTAACATTGTGAAAACAATATTAAACTATGTTCGTTCTTTTGGAACTGATTGTAAAGCAGGATATTATGAAGTTTAGTAGGCGCATTTCCTTTATATATAACACTTTTTGGAATATATTGTTTTTGAAGTATTTGAGCTGCCATCCAAGTTCCAAAAGCTGAAGCAGTATAAAACTCACCACATAAATGTTTAAACCAAGCAATTGTTGTTTTAGGAAAAAGATGATCACTCACCGCATCATAGACTTCTGTTTCTGACGAAATTCCATTATAACCCATAATTACAAGGTCGATATTTTTTGTATTTAGCTTATTATTTTTCAGAAATTCCTCTATTATTTCAATAACAGAATCGGGTTTGTAAAAAAACTTTAGGTCGAGCAATTTGGCGTATGACGATAATTTTTTTTCTTTTTCTAAGACAAAAAAGTTACTCCCCTGTCCTATTATTGTTCCATTTTCTTCAGGATTTCTTAGCTGAAAATTAGAAACCCCATCCTTTTGATGACTCCAAATAGATTTTAGCAAAATTATATGTTTATCGGTCATCTCATCAAAACCACCAACCAAAGCATTTTCTATTTCACCATCATCCAGCATCATTTTAGCATCGTGCAGGGCTGTTTCAAAAGAAAATCCCCTATGCACATAAGTCATATTGTAATTATGGCAAGCCAATCCAAGAGCAATACTTCCTCCGATGGTGTTATGAGTAGATTGAATAAAACTGGTTGGAGTGAGAAAAGTTTCTTTATTCTCAGTCATATTTGATAAGAATTTTTCAGTATCCAACGCACAACCTAAACCTGTTCCGGTAATTATAGCATCGGGCATTTCCAAATTACTATCCTTCATAGAAATGTGTGCAGCTACAATGCTATTTCGAATAATTTTACTCATTCGGCGCAAATTCTTAGGTGGAATATATTCTTTATACGGAGGTTCAAGAATTGGCAAAAAAGCGTTTGTATACTCAATAATATTACTTAGGAAAGTAGAATTATCTTTTGTCTCTTGTGGAGAAATTGAACCTATGCCATTGATGTATATTGCCATATTAATGCTTTCCAAAAATAATAGAAGAGTTATTACCGCCAAAACCAAATGAATTGGACAAAACAAAATTTAGTTTTAAATTTCGGAGAAGTTCTGTTTCTGGACTGAAATTCAATTCTTTCATTTGTGTTTTAAAGTTTAAATTGGGATAAATAAGCTGATGTTTTAAAGCTAATATAGAAAAAACCGATTCAATAACTCCGGCTGCTCCAAGTGTGTGACCTGTAAAAGGTTTTGTAGAACTTATTTTTGGCAATTTTTTACCAAAAACTTCTTCTATAGCAAGACCTTCAGACAAATCATTATTCAGAGTTGCTGTTCCGTGTGCATTGATATAATCAATATCCTCGGCTTTTAGTTTTGCCATTTTCAGTGCTTTACTCATTGCTAAAGCAGCACCTTTCCCTTCTGGCGAAGATGCTGTTTGATGATAAGCATCGTTGGCATTTGCGTAGCCCGCTACATAGCCCAAGATTGCTTTGTCTTCTACTTCCGATTCTCTTTCTAAAACTAAAAAGGCAGCTCCTTCACCAAGATTTAATCCGGCTCTATTATCATCGAAAGAACGACAATTTTGTTTGTCTAAAATCATTAAACTATTAAAGCCGTTAAGAGTGAATTTTGTGAGAGAATCCATACCACCTACCAAGACTTTATCAAGAACCTTATTCTTAAGTAAGCGAGCACCAAGCATAATGGAATTAGTTGAAGATGAACAAGCTGTAGAAATAGTTGTTAGGTAATCTTTTATTCCTAAATCATCTGCAATTTTTTCGGTGCTATCGCCGGCATCGTGAGTACTGATAAAGTCTTCCCCTGTCCCATTCTTAATAAAATCGCAATAAAACTCTTCGCTCCTTCGCATTCCTGCGACTGTGGTAGCTGATACGAGTCCTTTTTTACTTTTATAGTCCTTATAAAGTTTAGCTTGATTCCAAGCTTCGCGTGCAGCAAGTAATCCAATTAAACTCGTTCTACTCCAACCTTTGTTGAAAGTAAATCCAAGTTTCTGAGTCAATTCCTCATCGGTAAAGGGAATTTCACCAACCGGTAATTCCCCATTATGGATGGTATTAAGAATACGAATTGCTTTAATTCCGGATTGACTTTTAAGTAAAGCATCAAAATTTTGTTCTACATTAAGTCCGAGTGCCGAAATAACACCTATACCGGTAATTGCAATCCTATCTACCATAAGTTCTATTTATTTTTGTCGAGACTGAATATAATTGGCCATTGTTTTAACGGAGTGGAAGATTGTTTTTCCATCTTTTGGATTCTCAATCTTTATTCCGTAGTTTTTTTCGAGTAAAACGATAAGTTCCAAAGCATCAATAGAATCAAGGCCTAAGCCATCACCAAATAAAGCTTCATCGGCATCAATATCATCCGGCTCCATATCTTCCAAATTAAGTGCTTCTATAATTTCTTTTTTTAATTCTTGAATTAATTTATCCATGTTAATAATTTGTATTTTGTGTATGTTTCTTTAAGTGTATTTAAGTCAAATATTTCTCCTTCTTTATTCTCAACAAGCATTAAAAATGCCTCATAATCATCATTATCAATATTCACATAGCCAACGATAGTAGCATCTAATTTATTATCAATAAGTAATTTATTTGTGTATTTATAAATAAATTCAGTATCGAATTCTTCACTTATAAATACGGCATTTTCTCCTTTGAATTTATGTCGGATACAAATTTCGCCTGTCATAATATTTGGTAAAGTGTAAACGAAATTTGCCGGACTTGGAAAATAAGATTCTTTATCATCTAAGCTTGCCTGATGTTTTGAATCCATAATATAAGTTGAGGCAGAGTTCGCCACAATAATTCCTATTTTCTCCGATTTATAGATTTCTGTTAATGAACGATTTTGTAAAAGAACTTCTGTAGATAAAAATCCTAATTTACTTAAAGCATCCATCTTGAAGTATTTCGGATATCTCACTCCTAAGTCTTTATAAATAGTTTTAAAGACATTAGCAAAGGTAAGACTATTTTCAAAATTATAGAGCATTTCAAAATTACTAAGAAGCTTGTTTTTACTAAAGAATATATGCTTTGAAATACTATACATTATTTTTTGTTTTTTGAAAAATTATTGCTGCATTAGCTCCCCCAAAACCTGATGCTGTTTTTAAAACCGTTTTAATTGGCAATGACTGATTATCTTTTACAATATTTATGGGAATTGAAACGCCATGTTTATCATATCCTAAGGTTTTTATTAAAAGGTTATTTTTCATTGTTTCAATAGCAGCAATAGATTCTATAAGCCCGGCAGCACCAAGTGTGTGCCCCCAATATCCTTTTAAACTATTTATCGGAGTATTTTCTAATCCGGCTAATTGAAAGGCTTTACTTTCCATCTCATCGTTATAATTAGTTGCGGTTCCGTGACCGGATATAAAATCTATATCTTCTACTTTTATTGAAGATTCGTCAATTGCCGATTTAATAGCAAAATAAAGTCCGTCTCCCGTTCTTGATGGTCCTGAAATATGATTGGCATCGTTGCTAATCCCGGAACCCAAGACTTCGATATCTGATTTTTTTTCTTCTGAGGTTAGAATAACTACTCCTGCGGCTTCTCCAAGATTAAGACCTGTCCTATTTGCATCGTAAGGCCGACAAAGCTTGCTGCTTAATGATTGAAAAGATTGGAATCCTGCAACTACGAATTCTGAAAGAATATCGGCTCCTGCTACGATTATATTTTTGTAAGAACCTTCACGGATCATTCTGCTACCTATTCCTATGGCTTCAACACCGGAAATACAGGCATTTGAAATCACAATAGCTTTGTTTTGGATACCAAAAAAATCTTTAATTATTTGAGCTGATTTCCAAAGAAAGACTCTGTTTTCTTTCCATTTACTTTTTTCATTTTTAGCAAGTAAATCTATATTTCCTTTTGTAGAAGAGATGATTAATAATGTTTCTTCTGATTTTAAATCGATAGGATATTTTTTAAGGCTTTGCTGAATAACAAAGATAAGTAACTGCTCAAAAAAAGTATAACTATTTTTGATATCCGGAAATAAATCCTTAAAAACTTTATTAAAACGCTTATTATCAATCTTGGAAGCGAAGAAAGCTTTTGGATAATATTTTTTATCTAAAATAAGCTCACTCCCACTTTTACCTGCAAAAAGTTTTGTGGAATTCTCTTTTATTCCAAATCCGAGGGAGCTGATTAAATAAGACCCGTGTACAAATACTCTCTTCATAAATTAAAAACCATTTTTTGCTTTCCATTCAAGCATAAACTGCGGTTGATTTAATGATAATTCCCAACTATCAAGAAATAAAAAGACTTGAATTGTTCGTGCGGTGGCAATTATATCATTATTTGATTTCCGTTTGATTACATAATCAAATATTAGTTTTGCAGCATCAGAATCTACATAAGTAGCTTCTACTATTGCAGTATCGCCATAGTGAAGCTGCCGTTTATAATCGATATCAACCTTTATTATTGGAGTTGCCAAACCTGCTTTTTCAACATCATTATATCCAATATTAAAAGTTTTCCCAAAAGCTTCCCGGGCTTCTTCCAAATATTTTACATAGTGTCCGTGCCATACAATTCGTAAAGAATCTACTTCACTAAAACGTATAGAAATTTCAGCTTTTTGTCTTAATGTTTTCATTAGGCATCTTTTAGTATTATTAGTTTCTGAAATATCTGTTTTTCTTTTTCTGCAATTACAACAAGCATATCGGCTACTCCATCGTAGGGATTTTCCACTTCCGACCGCTTTTTAATAATACGAGCTGTTTCAACAGCAAAATCTCTCCATAAATCTCCAATAGCAGTCATTTCAACAGATAAATCGCGTAAAAATGGTTGTTTTAAAATATCTGATGCTTCTTGTAAAAAGGCAGCATAAATATATCTAAATCCGGCACCACCTGTTCCTATTTCTTCTTGCGATCTAACAATCTGACCAAGATATTGTGAGGCTTTGCGATTACCAAGTTTTTTTGGATATTTCCTTAACTGTTTAGCCAAATATTTTATTCCTTTTACCCCAACTAATGGAATAGGAATAGTGAGCATATCCTTAGCTGTTTGTTTAATTCCTTGAGTAATGGCTTTTGCCAAATCTATTTCTTGAGGAGCTTTCACCGTCCAATACATATGACCTTTTGGAGCAAATACACCTTTGGCATAACGGACTTTTCTCAATTCTTTTGATGTTAGGCTTGTGGGCGTTTCCATTATAGGATCGCTAATCAAATAATTATCCTTTTCTTTACCATAGACAACCAAATTGTGTGCGTTAAAATGGAAGCGGTAAGGTTTTGGGAAATAAGTTAAATTATAAACCCCGACTAACATTCCAACGGGAATTCCTTCTTTAAGCTTTTCGTCTAATTCACTCATTGCCTGATTAGGGTTGGAGAAACGCTTTTTTTCCATTTTGAAACCTAAGCGACGAGCGGCTCTTTTAAAAATCATTCCCGGTAAAGGGCGAAATGATGTAACCGGAATATGATTTACTTTTAAAAACGGCAGATAGGAAAAAAATAATCCTGATCCAATACCAAAAATCATAGGTTCGCTCAGCTTAATGCCATAATAGGCAAATAAGTTTGATGAAACTCCATTTTCGCAATGTGCAGATTGTTTATGTTTAAAGTCGAGTTGCATTTATTTAAGTTCTTTGTTTTTTAGTGTTTCCAGTGTTATATCAAAAGTATCGGCATATTTATTCAGTACTTTATCAGTCAACTTAGTAAAGCCTTTCATTTTCAAATGCTTTTTTACAATAAATCGCCATATTCCGACATAGGAAGCCAATATTTTAGTATCCATAAGATTTTTTTCCATATAGTAAGCGATTGGGCTAAGTTCCCCATCTATTACAAGCTGTTTTACTTCTTCAATACGCTCATTTACAGTATCCCATGCGTCTTGCATAACAATGTTTTTCGGCTCCCAACCAACACTTTTGACAGTGGTGTAGTTTCCATTTTCATCAACAGCATAACATGATTCTCGGCTACCTTCCATCATATTGGCATCATCCTGAGGTACATCTTCTTTTTTCATTTCTATTTTGAACTCTTACAGCGGATTAATAAATACTTTGAACTCACCTTCGGCAATTTGTTTTTTTTCTAAAAACACTTCAGCTTTAGCAATGGTTGCATTTAAAACTTCGTGTAAGACCGTTATTTTGGTTGTTATTGTATCTCCAATTATAGGTATTTCGTAAATACTCAAATTTTTTATTGCTCCAATAAAACCAAGCGGAATCTTTTCCTTATTTGTTACTGCAAAATAGCCAACACCAAGGGCAGCAGTTTGCGCCATATTTTCGGCTAAGCCTGATTCATTAAAAAAGCCATCAGTATTAAATAAGTTGTTAGCACTGGGACAAAATTGAGAAATATAATACTTATTTGTACATTCCAATAGTGCGTCAACCATTATCATAGGTGGTTTTTGCGGAATATACTTATAAATATCCTCTTTTGAAACAAGCATTTATTTTACAATTAGTTTTTTGCTTTTTTTACCCCATTTATTACAAGAGGCAGTTAATTCAATTTCGTCTCCGGCTTTTACATTTTCTAATGTAAAATGATATACATCGGATTTTAAGTCCTTTTGATTTTCATAGTCTTTTGAAAGGACTTCGGTACCATTTATTTTAATACTTATTTTATTGATAAAGTGTTCATTTATATCTCGAACAGAATGATCTATTTTAGCATTAAGTTCTTGTGTTTTAATATCGAATTTAAGTTCTATTTTTTGTGGTGGATGAGCAGCTACACCCATTATCAAAAGCATAAAGGCAAATAAGATTCCTATTTTTTTAATTTTCATGATAACTCCTATCTTAATTTTTGAACCAAACAACTGTAATATAAAGAATACTAGCTTACAAATATATTAAGTTTGTGGAAACCCTTTTGCTTATAAGCTTTTCTTTATTCTTGATTTATTAACATTTAGAGTAGGTGTATGTAGGCTGTTAAAGTTCGAAGAGAAAGCGAAATAATAATTTAATACTTTAATATTATATTTTTCATCTATTGGATTACTCTTCTTCCCAAAAGTCGTAGAAGTTAAACCATTGTGTAGGATATTTTTTTACCATTTTTTCTAAAAGAGAAGCATATTCCGAACTCATTAAATTAATAATTTCTTTTCGTTGAGAAATTGATTTGAATGGAGGATATATTTTAGGCTCACTTGCATAGAAATGGTAATGACTTTTAGATTCTTTTAGAGCATAAACAAAGCTTATTGGTTTGTTGAATTTTGCTGATAGATAAAATGGACCATAAGGAAAGTTTGCGTCTTTGCCGAAAAATGAATGTGAGATAGATTTTGCATTACCAATAAACCGATCGCCGTGCAAAACAATTAGCTCTTTTCTTTCCAGTGCATTTTTAATAGCTACTAAATGAGAAAAGTCATCTCTTATTGGAATAATATTCATCTTTTTTTCGGTTTGAACATTATCCAATAGTTGTTTAATCTGCTCAATTTCAGCTTCTATCATCAAAACATTTACGATTACAGAGAAATTATCCAAAAGCTCACTAGCTATCTCCCAGTTGCCCATATGAGCACCAATTAGAAAGCCTCCATTTTGCATATTTTGAATATGTTCAATCCCTTCGTGCGTATAAGTAAACTTTTTACCATATCCACTCAAAATGGCAATTTTATCGACTAAGACTTGACCGAAAAGGTAATTATTCTCAATAATCTTAAAAAAAGACTTGGTACTACTGCTTCCAGTTACACGTTTAAAGAAATTATATTGATGTGATTTTTCGCTAAAGAGAACAAAATAAAAGCTTACAAACCTAAGGAGACCATAGGCAAATGACAAAGGAAAATGCTTAATAATATAAATGAAAATTGAATAGCCAAAAGTGTTCCCACGAGATTGACCTTTCCAAGTACTCATATTTTAATTTAATCGAGTTGCGAGAAATGAATAAAAAGCATCTAATGTTTTAACATTAGCCATTTCTTTTCCTTTTATTTTAATACCAAAAATATTTTCGACAACAACAATAATATCAACAAAATCAAGACTATCAATCCCAATCGTTTTCCAATCTGCGCTTGGTATTAATAGCTCTTCTTCTATTTCAAATTCATCAATAAGAAATTCGTTTACGTTTTTTATTATTTCTGATCTATTCATGGGAAATATTTATGTTTCGCGAAGTTAATATTTTATTAAAAAAGAGCAATCCATTTTTTGGAAAAAATGTAAAAAAATAGAAATTTTGAGCTATTTAGACGAAAACTTGAAAACATCATTACTTTTGCAAGACAACATTTAACAAACTATGGAATTAATAACCGATTGGACAGTAAAAAAATATACTTTACTAAAGTATGCTATTGAGAAATTGATGCCTGCAAATAAAATTTTTGGAATTGTAGTAAATGAAATGAAAGATGGCTACGTACATTTTGAAATTCCATTTAAAAATGAATTTGTTGGCGATATGTATAATGGCTTATGGCATGGAGGAATCTTAGCCAGTGTTGCTGATACCGCCGGTGGATTCGCTGTTGGTTCTATGCTCGAATCTAATCTTTACCGCGTGAACACGCTTGAAATGACAATTAAATACTTAAAAGGAACAAAAAAAGACAAGACTGTTTACGCAGAGGCTAAGGTAACACTTAGGGAAGGAAAAATGGCTGAGTCAGAAATTATTCTTTATCAAGACAGTAAAGATGATCCTGTGTGCTCTGTTGTATGCTCTTATATTGTTTTACCAGCTAAAAAGAAATAATTATTTCTTAAACCGTTTGAATTTTACACTTTTCTTGATAATATGCGTCCTGCATATAAAAAAATGTAATAATAATTATTCGGCATTCTTAAAATTGTGAAGAATACTATTAACCTGAGCTCTGTATAAGGAATGCCTTTTTTATATCTAACTTAGGTTAATATTACAGTTTTTTTTACGTATCTTTATAGCCATATAACATGTTGTAATAATTTTACTTAGTTAAGTACATTCCTCAATCACTTCATTTCTAATGCCTTAATAGGTGAAATAATTATAAGTAAATACAGTAAGCTGTCGAGAAAAGATAAAGACAATGAACGATCAAGCAAAAATTGAAAGAACAATTAAGCTGTTATTATTACTGTCAAACGGATTAAGTTACCGTATAAAAGAGATTTCTGAAAAACTTGAGATTTCTGTCAGAACCATTTACAGATATATAGAAACTTTTAAGAATGCAGGTTTAATGGTAGAAAAAAACTGTTCTGGCTATTGGAAAATTGAAAGAAATACCGAACAATATAAAGGGCTTCACGAATTATTGCAATTTTCAGAAGAGGAATCTTATATTCTACAAAAAGCCATACACTCGATAGACGATAATAATGCTTTAAAAAGTAATCTGATAAACAAATTGTACTCGCTTTATAATTCTAAAAGAGTTATAGAAACCATTATAAGAAAAGAAAATTCGGAAAGTATTTCAAATATCACTTTTGCAATAGAAAATAAAAAACAAATTAAGCTTGTTGCTTATCAATCGGCAAATAGTAATATGGTAAACAACAGAGTATTAGAGCCTATTAAATTCACAAGTAACTTTGTTTCTATATGGTGTTATGAACCCGAAAAAAAGGCTACAAAACTCTTTAAAACAGCAAGAATTAAAAAGGTAGAAGTATTAAATAAAAGTTGGGAAAATACCGAAGAACATAAGATAGGTTATATGGATTGCTTTAGAATTAGTAGTCATGAAAAAATACCCGTTCAGCTTAAATTAAATATGCGAGCAAGAAACTTGTTAATAGAAGAATATCCCTTATCCGAAAAAGATATATCCGAAACAGAAAATAATGCATTCCTCTTTAACAGTTACGTTTGTAATTTTCTTGGAGTTGGAAGATTTGTATTAGGACTAATGGACGATATTGTAGTTCTCTCCCCTATTGACTTAAAGCAATACTTAAATAGTAAAATAAAAAACAAAATATTTTAAAAATAAATTCTGTATTGACGGAAACTGACATTTTCGAGTTGTAGCTTTGGAAACTATAGTCGTAGAGTATTTAAAAAGGACAAAAAAATTAAAAGAAAAAAATGAGGTTAAAGATTAGATTCAAGTTGTCTGGTAAAAGACAAATATTACCCTTAAATTATCAATATCCTGTTAGTGCATGGATTTATAAAGTTTTAAGCAAAGCTGATGAGCAATTTGCAACTATACTACATGAAAATGGTTATAAAACAGCTGATGGTAAAACTTTTAAACTCTTTACTTTCTCTAAACTATCATTTCCAAAACATACGTGGAGAATTATTCCAAAATCAGATAGAATGCAAGTTTGGGCCAGAAAGGCATTTCTAACTATATCATTTCAATTGCCGGAACAAACCGAAAAATTTGTGATGGGCTTGTTTAAAGAGCAAAAAGCTTTTATAGGCGATAAAAATTCGGGGATT
>Ga0164318_10001456_pt1 | contig 21094 bp, 18 predicted proteins | sample GuaBasSedimGuay9_FD_113734 | JGI IMG/M metagenome (GOLD analysis project Ga0164318, IMG submission 113734) | Subseafloor sediment microbial communities from Guaymas Basin, Gulf of California, Mexico - Guay9, Core 4571-4, 0-3 cm | ecosystem: Environmental > Aquatic > Marine > Hydrothermal vents... | reverse complement strand
TTCTATTCTGGCATAGTATTGAGCGCCTTTAAAACTTCGGAACGAGTTTGATATTTTTTGTTTTATTTTTGATTAGCCTTTCAACATATTAGCAGTCATACAAAAAGCGTGGCAAAGCATCAATGTTTCATTATCTTTGCCGCTCAATAAAAAAAACAATATGGCCAGAAAAAAAAGACCTTTACCTTTTATCGAAAACCTTGAAGTTATGGATGCCGGCGCTGAAGGCAAAGCAGTAGCACGATACAACGAACGCGTCGTTTTTATTCCCTTTGCTGCTCCGGGCGACCTGGTAGATGTTCAGGTTTACAAAAAACGCCGAAACTATTACGAAGCCCGGATTGAAAAACTCCATAAGGCTTCGGAATACCGTGTACAACCCAAATGCAGCCATTTTGGTTTATGCGGAGGCTGCAAGTGGCAACATCTCGACTACGAAGCTCAAAAAAGGTTCAAACAAAAACAGGTAAAAGATAGTTTAGACCGTATTGCTAAAGTTCCCTATCCCGAAGTACTGCCCATCATTGGCGCCGATAAAATTTATTACTATCGCAACAAACTTGAGTTTACCTTCTCCGACCGCCGCTGGCTAACCGATTTAGACGCCTCTAAAGAAGAAGGCGGCCCTACCAACACCAACGGTCTTGGCTTTCACCTCCCCGGTATGTTCGATAAAATTCTCGACATCGAACAGTGCTATCTGCAAGCAGATCCCAGCAACGATATTCGTTTAGCTGTAAAGCAATATGCGCTTGATAATGGTCTTACCTTTTTCAATGCCCGTTCGCAAGAGGGACTGTTGCGCAATATGATTATTCGTAATGCCGTTTCCGGCGACCTGATGGTAATTGTTATTTTTAAATATAACGACAAAAAGGTGATTGAAGGATTGATGCATTTTCTTAGTAAGAAATTCCCGGAAATCACAAGTCTTATGTACGTGATTAACGAAAAACTTAACGATTCCATCACTGACCAGGAACCCGTATTATTTAAAGGGGAGCCTTACATTATGGAAGAGATGCCCTCACCGGTGAAGGATGGTAACGCATTCAAATTCAAGGTGGGACCACTATCGTTTTACCAAACCAATCCCGAACAGGCTTTTAAATTGTACAAAACAGCCTACGATTTTGCCAGTTTTAAAGGTAACGAGCTGGTTTACGATCTCTACACCGGAACCGGAACCATTGCCTCGTTTGTAGCCAGAGCGGTTAACAAAGTGATAGGCATAGAGTACGTTGAAGATGCGGTAGCTGATGCCAAACAAAACATGGCACTCAACAACATTGAAAATATCGAGTTTTATTGGGGCGATATGGCCAAAGTGCTTGATGATGCCTTTATTACGGCTCACGGCAAACCGGATGTGTTATTAACCGATCCGCCCCGGGCCGGTATGCACGAAAAGGTGGTACGACAGATATTGGCCATGGAACCCGAAAAGATTGTTTATGTAAGCTGCAACCCTGCTACACAGGCCAGAGATGTCGCCCTGCTTCACGAAAAATACGATATTGTAAAAGTTCAGCCCGTCGATATGTTTCCTCAAACACATCATGTGGAAAATGTGATTTTATTGCATAAGCGATAGAGCATGTACAGTCGGGAGGAGGCAAAATTACTCAAACAGGAGTTTTGGACCACTTTTGGCCAATGGTCGCAAAAAAAGCGAAAGAGTCGAGGCAAAGGAAAATGGTTACTAAATCGTACCGGAGCAAAGGGTTACCGGTTCAAATTTGAAGCGGAGAAAAAAACGCTGTGTGTTTGTCTTGAAATTATTGATGACGATGAAATAATTCGTGAAATTCGTTACGAAAAACTCCTGATGTTAAAACCTGTTTTTGATGAAGCCACTAACCATGAGCTTATTTGGGATCCAAACTTTTTCATTGCACCTGGCAAAGCTGTAAGCAGGGTCTATTTTCAGAAAAAAGGCTTCACCCTTAACAACCGTCAATACTGGCCGGAAATCTTTTCGTTTTTCTATCATAAGATGTCAAGTCTGGAAGATATCTTTGAAGAGTATAAGGAATTGTTGGACGAATAGTCACCTCTTTTCCACACCTTAGTTTTACGCCCCTTCTGTCAAGAATAAATGTCCTTAAAAGTTGATAACTAATTTTAGTTTATCCCTGTTTTTTTCACATCTTTGTCCATTCGATTTTTTTTTACCAAAAACAGTTATTAGCATGAGTGGATTTTTAGAGACTCTCGACAATATTATTGTTTGGTACAACGATTATATTGGTGGTTATGCCGTACTATTTTTCCTTATCCCAACAGGGTTATACTTTATCTTCAAACTTCGATTTTTAAATGTATGGGCACTCCCCCACGCCATAAAAATAGTAGCAGGCAAGTACGATAAAAAGGGAGATGAAGGTGATGTAAGTCATTTTAAAGCACTCACAACGGCACTGTCAGCTACCGTGGGAACAGGAAACATTGTTGGGGTTTCGCTAGCCATCTATTTTGGCGGACCGGGAGCGGTATTCTGGATGTGGATTACCGGCTTTTTAGGCATGATATTAAAATACACCGAGTGCACCCTCTCGCATAAATACCGCCAGTTTAACTCCGATGGCACCGTTTCAGGCGGCCCCATGTACTACATGGAGATTGGATTGAAAAGCAAGCTCGGAAAATGGGCAAAAATTTTAGCACTCGTTTTTGGTGCCGCTGCTATCTTGGCATCTATGGGAACAGGAAACATGGCTCAGGCCAACTCCATCGCCAACGCTTTCCACCACACTTATGGTATTGCTAACTGGATAACAGGATTAGTAATTTCCGGCTTAACCCTGCTCATTATTATTGGCGGCATCAAACGTATTGCCGATGTAACTTCCTATCTGGTGCCGATAATGGCCGTGCTCTATTTTATTAGCGCAGTGGTAGTGATAGGAGCCAACTACGAAAGTATCCCCCACTCGTTTTACATCATTTTTCACGATGCCTTTAATGGCACAGCGGCAACAGGAGGTTTTGTAGGCTCCACTTTTATGATGACCATGATTTGGGGAGTCCGACGCGGCCTTTTCTCCAACGAAGCAGGACAAGGCTCTGCCCCTATTGCGCATGCGGCAGCCAAGACCGAGTATGCTGCCCGCGAAGGGCTGGTAGCTTCGCTGGAGCCATTGGTTGACACCTTAATTATCTGCACGCTAACCGCCCTGCTTATTATCGATACCGGTGCATGGAACTCAGGCATTCAGGGTGTTGGCATGACCGTCAACGCCATGAACATTGGATTAGCCAGAATCGGCTTACCCAACATTGGCAATCATATTGTAACCATTGGCCTGTTTATGTTTGCCTTTTCAACCATTATTGCCTGGTCGTATTACGGTTCAAGAGCCTCTATCTACCTTTTTGGTGAGAAATCGGTTAAACCTTACCAGGTGTTATTCGGCATCTTCGTATTTTTCGGTTCTGTTTGGGGACTTGATTTGGTGTGGCACTTCGTGGATATGGTAATTACTTTTATGACCATTCCTAACCTGATTGCGTTACTACTGCTATCTCCCGTAGTAATGAAAGAGACCAGAGATTATTTTAACACGATGAAAGCGTTAAAAAAATAGAAGCAATTTATTCTCTTTTTCCGATAAGATGCACCACGAAGTAAATTTCGTTACTCACCACCACACTCTGATCGTCATCGGCTTCATCAGGTGAGTAAATGGTAATGCCATATTTAGTCCTATCAACATCAAACGTGTCAGAAGTAGCAGTAAATACAGTTTCATCAAATGTTATCTTACTTTTAAACTGGATACAATCAACGATATCCTTAACCTGTAAATTACCGGATACCTGAAAATAGTTGTTACCAAGGGGTTCGGCATAGTCCAAAATAAATTCTGCCGTTGGAAAATGAGCAACATCAAAAAAGAAGGCGGATTTCAAGGTATTATGTAAGGTTTTCCGCATCAAAGTATAGTCAATATCCAAATCCTTCAAGCTATCCATATTTAATACAAAACTTCCGGCAACAACAGCCTGATTAACCACCTGAACATGACTACTTTTCAAGGGAACAATTCCATAATGCTTGTCGCACGCCCAAGCAACATAGCTTTTAACCGTATCCATCTCGTAAGTAACAGTATCAATACTAACAGTTTTATTCTGAGTCACAGAAGTAAGCGAAAGCAACATAAAAAGTAACAGAAAGTAAATTGATTTCATTTTGCTATTTTTAACGTTGTTTAAAGTTGAATTAGTTTTTTTTTTCATTTTCTGCAAATCATAATTATTTAAGTGATCCACTTTAAACACCTTCACCGTGTTAAAATATTGGCAGTCACTTTACCATTAACCATGTTGGCACTCACATTTTCAGGAATATTTTTAGCTCCTTCAAAAGTGGCATTTTTTAATCTTGCACCAAAAAAGTTGCATCCCTGTAAGTCAGCATTCGAAAAGTCGGTATTTGTCATGCCCGTACCCTGAAAGTTAGCTCCCTTACAGTTGGCATGTTTAAAGGTAGTATTGGTAAGATTTCCTCCGCTAAAATCGCTATCGGTACAATTTACATAATCGAAATTGCTGCCTGTCATTACCGCTCTTATTAAACGGGTATGCACAAACAATGATCTTGTAAAGTTTGATTCAACAAACTCGGCATCTTTCATTAAGGCGTTGGTCATGTCGCAATTTACAAGGTTGGCATGATGGCCTTCCATACCGAACATATTGGCACCTCTAAAATCGCTGTTTTTAAGTGTGGCACCGTTTACATGAACATGAAACAGTTTAGCCTGGCTAAAATTACAGTCTGAAAGTATTGAATGATTCAAAAAAGTCCAACGGACGTCTGCCGTACGAAAATCGCAATGTTGAAAAATCGACTCCTCGGCCTTGGCTGATTGCATGCTGGCACCGCGGAAATCGCCCTCGATGACGGAAACATTGTGCCAATATACCCCGTTGAGCATGGCTCTGCGGAAATCATCGCCATTTTGAGGAACAGGGACAAGCCCTTTTTTACGCACTTCACCAGTACTTAGCCTTGTCTTTATGTTAATAATGCTGTCTATCTCCTCGGGACTGACAAACTCAGCGACTTTTAAAAAGCCGGAAGGGTCAGGTGTAGCTGGAACTCCTTCCATATTTGTGCTTACAACTGTTTTATTTGTATCTTTTTTTTCACTCATCGAAGTGCATCCCGTTAAGGAATAAAAAGACACTATGGTGAGAAAGAATAGAGATATCAAACTATATTCCATCTGTTTATAATTCTGTATCATATAAGATATACTGTTTCTACAATAACATTTATATTACATCTTTACTTCTGAAACGGCGTGCGCCCAGCATGGCAAACAGCAAACCCAACAAAATCGGGTAGCCAATGGCAAATGCTATATAAGCTGTACGACTTACCGTATCCAGAATATAGTAGGCAACCGGTCCCATGGTAGTGAGTTTAGGATCGAAAAGTACAAGCACGCCTACCCTGAAAACTTGTAACGGATTAATCATTCCCAAGCTAATCACCAGATCGGGGTTCATTCTTAACTTCAACATCATCCCCATTAGGAGCAAATCAATAAAAGCCACCAACACAAGCCATATAACGAAAGCGCTACTTACCGCCAGTTCCTGCGAACGCGTATAAACCGAGATAAACATCCCAATGCCAAGAAAACAAAAAACCATGGAAGCCAGCAATCCGCTGTAAAGCCAAAAAAATTCCCATGGCACACTAAGTTTCAAAAAAGAACCCCAAATAATTGAAAGTACCAACGAAAGCAGCAGCGGGGTATATATCACAATAAACTTGGCAAATAGTTTGCCCCAGAAAAAACTGTTAAACGATACCGGCAGCGACAGCATGTATTCCATCACGTTGTTCTCTTTGTCGCCCACGATGGAGCGCACCACCGTAATGAGCACGTATATGGGTATAATAACAATACACACCTGCATAAATGTTACCAACAGCCGACCAAGACCCACAAACCCGATAATCTGCGACTCGGTAATTCCCGACATAAACATGTAAGCCACAAATCCACCAAACAGCAAGCTATAGAGCCAAAAACCCCTGGTTCGCAAAGTTTGAAACAGATCCAATTTTAAAATGGCTAAAAATCCTTTTCCTGACATAGTGTACCTTTACTTTTATTCATTACAATTATTAATCGCTCAAACGCTAGTGATGCATTTTACCTTTGCCCATCATTTTGTGTTTTTGCAAAAACTCTTCACGCATGGTTTTTCCTTCTTCAATACGTTTTACAACCTGATTAAAAGAAAACGTGGTATCGTTGGATTCGGGTACCGCGCTGTAGCCATATCCCATAGGGGTATGTTTCCCAAAATTATAGTAGACCTTTTGCGCATCAATCCATCCACCATCTTTGGTGTTCCCTACCCAAATTTTCACTTTTTGGTTATTAACATACTTTTGCCAATTAGGTGTTTTCATATACTCAACCAGGCAGCCAATATCGTCAAACCAGAGCACATCTTCCTGTGTGTTGATGGTTTGAACGGCCCAGAGGCTGTCGGCAATACCCATCAAGCATTGGGCACAAATATCGCGTTCATAGTTTATTGTACGAGGAGCGTAGTTGGGTTCATGGTTACACGACACCATGATGGTGGTGATTGCCATGATACCGATAAGCATTAATTTTTTCATTGGTTTATCTTTTTATATTTTCATCCAAAATAATATTTCCAAAATCCATCTCCACAACCCGGTTAACAAGACCTTTAATTTCATCCATTCGATGGCTGCTTAACACCAACAAGGCTTCTTTGTTGTACTCTGCGAGATAGCTGAAAAACATCTCGCGAGCAGCAGGATCGAGGTTAGCAGAGGGTTCATCCATCAGTAAAATCTTTGGCTGTTTGCCCAGAGCAAACGACACCAACAACTTCTGTTTCATTCCTCCTGACAACGCCACGAATGGCTTTGAAAAACTCTCTTTGACTTTTAAACCCAGCCTTTCGGCAATGGTAACAAAATCATCGACAGGAACATTACAGAGGTTTGAAAAGAAGGCCAGCATCTCCTGAACCGTTATTTTTAACGGAGGTGGAATTTGAGGCACAAAACCCACATCTTTTAAGATGATAACCCGCTCCTTTCTTGGATTTCTGTCAAGCACCTCTAGTTTTCCATCATAAACGTACTGACCTAATATACACCTAATAAGGGTGGTTTTTCCAGCACCGTTCTGACCTACTAAGGCAATGCGATCACCCTCGTTAAAATCGACCGAAAGGTCTCTTAATACCTTCTGTTTGTTAAACGATTTACTCAACCCTTCAGCCCGAATCACAGGCTTTTTAATCACTGTTTCTATCATAGTATTTTATCCAATCCTTTAACTGTATAACTCAACGCGTTGCCGGGGCATGCATCGATGCACAAACCACAGCGTGTGCAGTCAGAACCCACATCATGGCGTTTACTGGTTGCTTTTCCTTTTTCAACAAACCATAATTCATGCGGTACCAAACATACTTTTTGGCAATCGAGACAATGTGCACACTTATCCAGTTCAAACTTAACACCAAACGGAGAAAGTTTTCCCACCATGCTATAGGTGGCACCCACGGGACAAACATAACGACACCAAAACCGCTTACTGTAAACTATTTCAAATGTTATCAGAGCCAATATCCACAATAATACCAATCCTGGACCGTAAATCATGGATCGCGAGAGGATTCCGATGGGATTGATGTTTTCAAAAACAAGTTGTTGTGTAACAAAAGCAAGTATTAAAAACCCAGCCCAAAAAACGTAGCGCAAATAGATGTTGTAAGTATGCTCTTTAATTTTTTTCTTTTTCACAAGGTAGTTATGCAGTTTTTCACCCCACTCGGCCAAAAAATGATACGGACAAATCCATGAGCAGAAAGTACGTCCACCCATCAAAAAATAAAAGATAAAGATGGTGGCAAAACCAATAATAAAGTTCATGGTTAACAATTTAATATGCCCTGTATAGGCCGATATTATCAGCATCTGGAGAGAGTTAAAGGGATCCATCAGATAAAAACCAAACAATCGTGAACCACTCAACGAGCCCTCGAGCAGCGAGAGATCGAACATAAATGAAAGCACGAAAAGCAGGTTAATACCTATTAAAACTGACCAGCGAATGGTGCGCCACTTATGAGCACTCCCATTTTTAGCTTTCCAATCTTTAAATTTAATACCCTCCTTGATATAGGGAATATCCTCTTTCTTTTTCGGGGGCAACGGAGTTTTATTATTTTTTCCAAACATAAGGCTTACGATTTAATGGGTTCAACAACAATACTTGGTTCCTCTGTCGGGCACACCATCACGCACACCCCGCAACCTGTACATCCCGATAATACTTCCGGCACCAGATTACCATTGCCTTCGTCAGCCATCACGATGGCCGTTTCGCCAATAGGACACTCTTTCACACAGATATTGCAAATCTTTTCATCATACACCTTTTCGCTAACAGGAGTAGCTTTGGCGTCACCGGTATAGGGTGATCGATTGATTCCCTTGAAGTCGCTTCCTCGTGGTGTTCCTTTAAAACCTTTACCCTGAAAGGCCAGACAACTATCTTGCTTAACTTGAGCCACACCCATTTTAACAATGCTTTTCATGGCCAATATCTGTACGGGAAAAGGGTTATACTCAGCATTTCGCTCATGTGTTGCACCATACTTTTCGATGGCTTTTTCGCCCTCCTTCTTAAACTGTTTAAAATACAATACTGCAGTAGGACAAGTTTCGACACACTGCATCGAGTCGCAAGAAAAATCGCATGCCTGATTACGCACATCAATATATGGCGTTCCATAAGCAAGACCATCTTTTATGCCTGCCAGCTTTATGGCTTGAATAGGGCAAATCTGAACACAAAGCCCACATTTGATACACCCGTAAATAAAAGTTGATTCATCAATTGCCCCGGGAGGCCGAAGAAATTTCTGATTAATCCGGTTTTCGGCAGTTACCTTTTGCAAGTACCCCACACCTGCACCAACAGCCGCTAGTGCTCCCACGGCAATAGCACTCGATTTGAGAAATTGTCGCCTGTTGAGTTCGTGATCTGATTTGTCCATAATTACTTATTTAAGAATAGTTTTCAGCGCAAATTTAACACATTTAATTTACTTAGAACTTAAACCTAATGCCTAAATTGAAACTTCGTCCCGGCTCGTAATACAAACTGGAGTAATCCATATTTTTATACGGACGGCTAAGGTGCTCCACGTAATTAACATTAAACATATTGGTAATAGCACCGGTAATATCGAGAAACTCCCAGGGAGAATAACTCAGGTATAGGTTAAACACGTTATAGCCCGGAGTTGTTGACTCGTTATAGCTTGTGGAAACCCTGTTTTGACCGGCTGCTATTTGTGCATTTAACACTGCTTCAAAATGCTCAACCGAATACGATAGAGCCGTGTTAATGGTAAACGGAGGAATCTCGGGGAGTGATTCATCCACCGAGAGGTTCTGCCCGTAAGTATAGGCAACACCTAGTTTATAATTAAAATGTTTTAGAAACATCACCCCGAAACCGGCTTCAAAACCGGTCATATAGGCATCGTCGATATTGGTAAACTTTTTGGTAAATTTAGGGTTAGCACACGGCATAAATTTGCGAGGTATGGTTGTGTCAACAACTGCTGAGATATAATTTTTTAGTCGCGAGTAAAACAGATCAACATAAAAATTTACAGTCTCACCACTCTTTTCAACTTTAAGATCGGTTTGATAATTGGATTCAGGTTTGAGATTTGGGTTACCAACATATTCATAGGCATCCATTCCCACTGACAGGTGATTAATAAATAGTTCGCTAAGATCCGGCGTACGTTGTGCCATGGCAATAGCCCATTGAAAACGCAGGCCATTGCCCAAGTCCTTTGTTAAAATGCTATTGATAGCAGGGCTTAACTTATTGTCAGGTTTTATATCACCGCCATACAACTCGCTAAAGTCTTGTTCAGGATCTTTAATATTATACGACACAAAGTCAACCCGCAATCCCAACTGCCAGGTAAAACTCTCGGAAATCTGCCATTTGTTTTCGGCAAATAGTCCCAAATCCCGCTTGTTTGAATTTTGCCAAACTTTATCAACAAAGCTTTTCGGAGGATCGAAAACAACCGGTGGGTTGACACAGATGTTTTTATACACGTCGCGATTTCGTACCCCGTTTTTCCAAATATACTGGTAGTCAACTCCGGTGTACAAAATACTATTCATTCCTGTTTTAATTCCTGCCTCAACCCTTCCTCCAAAATTTCTTGCTTCTACCGGAGTTAGTGCATGTGTTGCCCCGTAACTGGGTCGTAACTCGTTCGACATTAAATGGTCTATGTATGAGGTATAAGCCTTTATTTTAAGCGACAGAAACTGTTCGGAAAGATTACTTGCTGCATAATCGGCCGAAGCAATGGTGCTGTTGTCTTTAATGGCATCCATAGGCAAACCGGGGTACAAAACATCTTTAGCAAAACTTTGACGAACATTTAGCTGAACCCGCTGATTTTTATTAATGTTATAGCCTAACTTGGCAGTATAACCAAATCTTCTGAACGAAGAAGCAATGGTGTCACCATTTCCACTTTTATAATTTCCATAATCTTTATACCCGGCATTGAGTGCAAAGTCCCATTTTTTATTTACAATTTGTGCATACACGTTGGCATAATAATTACTCCCGTTGCTTTGGTATCCGCCTTCTGCATAACCCGAAACCATCCGGTTGTTTTTCTTAACCGGACGTTTACTGATGACGTTAACAACCCCACCAAATACGGGTCCAAACCGAACACTATAGGGTCCTTTTATTACCTCAATCTTTTCAATCTCTTCGACTGATATTTGCGAAATAGCAGGATCCATCCTGTTGGGGCAAGCATTGGTACTATGAACTCCCCCATCGAATTGGATGTTAAGTTGCTCAAATTTATACCCGCGTAAAACAGGCTCCATAGCGTAGTTTCCTTTTTTTACCACGCTAAAGCCTGGCGTAAACTTGAATATCTCTCCCCCATCGTGAGGATTTAACAGGTGAATGGTTTCGCCATAAACGGGAGTTTCTACACCATTCTTCACTTTTTTTGCCGTAATTAGAATTTCCTCTATATTGAGCGTATCGGGCTCAATGGCCTGTACCATAAAAGGAAACAACAATATTAACAGCATTAATAATTTATTTTTCATCTATTTTAAACTTTGTTTGTTTTATTAATTGCCACCCTGTTGTAGTTGTAAAAGATGACAAGGAAATTTGGATAAACCGCAAACAATCAATTAGCTCCATTCAGAAAATTAACCCACACTAAATAGCGGATATACTATCAGCAACCTTCAGCAAGCACTTTAAAAGCACTTCCTCAAAAGTTAACAAAACCAATTGTAACCTGATATTATAAACCTCTTAGAAAAAGGCTAACTGATTGTTAACAAAAACAAACTAAGCTTTGGGAGGGGGAATCCCCGGAGGGATAAAACGACCATGCCAAACCGTGGAATAGGGTTTATAAAAAAACGGCATGGAGGTTATTTCGAGATGTAAAGAAATATCGCTAACAAGATAGACAAAGTTGTTTACCTCTTTTTGTGGCTTAGGTGGTGTTGGTGCTTTAATGGGAGTGATATCAGAGGTACGTTTTACCAGCGCATTTAGATAATTTAAATCACTAAAAACAGAACCTGTTGTGCCTTCTGCAGGGTCAGCATTAAAAAAGGTGGCATGATTAATCTCGATATAGTAGTGTAAGGCAGGATAATTGGGCATAACGAGCATGGCAATAATCATGAAAATAAAACCGGGTATGAGTAACCTTCTTTTCATAAAGCAAATATACAATAAAATAAGGTAAACCGGTACTTAAATTAGTCACAAAAAAAAGATTTGGCTAACCATGATGAAGGTTTTCGAAGCACTTTCCAATGGTAAGCACCAAAATACAAGCACCAAAAACCAAATAATATCGAAATACTAATTTTCAAAAAACCAAAACTACCTCGTTCAATGGGTTTGGGTTATTTTTATTTTGATATTGGTATTTGTTTGGGATTTGGTGCTTGGGATTTGTAATTTCATTACTTCCAAAATAAGTGTTCGGTATTGATTGTCTAATTTTTTTAAATTGAAGATAATAGAGAATATCACTTAGTATTTAGATCGTCAACCCAGTGATACATGGGCTTATCGTCTTCCAAAATAAATTTGGGCGAGGAGAATGGTGCCAAACGCTCCAAAAAGTCGAGCACTGCTAAAATAGGAGCCCCATAGAAAAACCTGGCGTTTCGGTCGAAATCCCAAATATGCTCGGTGTAGGAATACATTTTGAAGGGTATGTCGCCAATGTTATCATCATTTCTGTCAAACCCCTGGTAACCATCCCAATAATTGTTATCCCACTTGTTAAACCTGGCGGTGGTAACTTCGCAATACACCTGTAGTAAATTGTTGTGAAAATAATTTCGTTTAAACAAATTTCCTTCCTGATTGTTATGGAAATAAATCGCTGTGCCACAAAACGAAATTTCATTATTCGAGATCGTATTAATCTGCTCTAATACATAAGGAGAGACATCTATATGTATTCCTTCAGTACAATAAATAAACTTATTATTTAAAATTTGGTTACCCGATGTTTCTTTCATCCCCAAGGCCATACCACTACCAATGTGATTTCCCTTTATATAGTTTCCGGTCATAATTGTACGCTCGCTATACATAAGGAAAACGCCCACGGAGTTGTTGAGTAATAAATTATTTTGTATTCGGTTATTGTGTGCATACATAAAGTGGATACCATACCTGTTTCCTTCCCCTTTATTATTTTGAAAAAGATTGTCAAGCGAATACCAAACCACCATGTCGCGCACATCATGCCAATAGTTGCCGATAATGTGGTTTCTTTTGGAATACCATAGTCTGATTGCGTCACCCTTGATGGCCGTGCTGCGTTCCATCAACGAAGATATCTCATTATGAATTATTTCGTTAAAATTACACTGCCAAATATCAATTCCAAACAGACACTCTTTAATTCTGCAATTTTCTACTACATTATAATTTCCCTTTAATCTAACCCCGGCATCAAGCTTATCAAAAGAACCCCCGGAATTTTTTAACAAAAGGTTTTTTATCTGTACACTATCGGCATTAATAAAAACTACTGATAATTTCTTTTGTCCATCAATGATTGCTTTTCCCTGCCCGTCGATTACCAAGCCATCGGTTGAAATATAAACAGGACCACGATAAACTGCTTTTTCTAATCGTATCGTATCACCAGGGGCAGCATTATCGATCATTGGTTGCAAATCTAACGTATCATACACACCCTGCTGTTCGATTATCGGGTAATAAGTACCAAAAGTGCTATCCGATTCAGAAATTTGTTGTTGGGCAGAAACTGACAAGAAAGGTAACAAGCTTATTACCAACAATAAAGGAAAACGGACAGTTTTACTCCGTACAATAAACATAGCCGAAGAAAAAACCATCCGCTTCATTATTTCACTCTTTTTCAAGTTATTTTACTTTTCGCTTTTAATACTCTTTTGCTTTAACAATACAGCAATTATCAACAAAACAAACACTAATAAGCCCACTAAGAACCCGTAATATGGATAGGAAGAAGTGGTAAACTGGGCTACCTTTCCTTCACCGAAAACGGTAGGCATAAAGGGTTTAATACCTCTAAACGCTCCTCCACCATGCATCGAAAGATGGTGTCCATACCAATAGAGATAATAAATATAAACACCGAGAAAGTAAAAAGGCACCAAGGCCGGAATAATCGCCATCCACAACTTCTTTCGCTTGCAAAACATAAAGCCAACTACCAATAAAACAAACACGGCAAATATGTACGGTGAAGCGTGCATTATCTTATCCAGAAAAATCAATGCTCCGGGGGTAACATTAACCTCAATGGGTTTACCGGTTTCAGGGTTTATAATTTCATTCCCTTGCGCATCATGTTTTGTATTAAAAACATAATAGATAGGAAATCTTCGTGTTTCATCGCTATTTACACCCTGTACAATATGATACATACCAATAAAGTGGTTGATGGCATTCATTTCAACCAAACAGTTGGCGCCTTCCTGAGATGCAGAAAGTTCTTCACGCTCTTTTTGCCCTTCACATCCATTGTAAACTCCATTGTATTTAAAGTTTATACGGATTCCATTAGGATACATCGATTTGGGATACTGGATACTCTGTAGTGCTACCCACCAAACAGGCAAGAAGTAAAGTACGATAATTAAAATCCCTGCCAATCCGGCAAGCGAACGATAACCGAGTTTATTATTTTTCATGATTTATATTTTTTATAAGAAGCCTCTCTATTCACGTATCAAAAAACACACACGCATTGCAAATCAACTACTGTTTTGCAGTTACACCTGCTGTTTTCAGCATATAGGCTACGGCATCGTACAAGTCCTGATCGGAACAATCGGTACAGGTACCTCTTGGCGGCATCACACCATGTTTTCCGGTAAAACCTTTAATGGCATCGTGGTGTAAGGTTTTCATATCTTTTTGGGCAATTTCTTCCCAGCGAGTTTTATCTTTTAAAGCTGGTGCACCAGCAACACCGGTCATGTGACAAGCAATACAAACCTTACCATAAACAGCTTTACCATTTTCAAGGTTAGCAGCAAAGGTCTTCTCTACTTTTTTCTCTACTTTTTTCTCTACTTTAGTAGTAGTTGCTTCACCGCTTTTTTTGTTTCCACTATCACCGCATCCGGTTAAAATAAAACTTCCGGCTGCCAGTAAAAAGATAAATAAGAATACTTTTTTCATTTTAATAAATTTAATTTAATATGTTGGGTACAAAGTTAAAAAAAAGTAGAGACGATTTTTCTACTCGTCTCTACTTTTTTTCAAATACTACAGTTTCCAACTAAAATACTATTGCATTTGCTCTTTCATTACTTTTTCCGATTTTGCTTTCAGATATTGAATAATTTTTACAACATCCTCATCCGAAACATTCTGATCAGGCATTGCCAGTTTATATTTCTGGCGCATAGCTTCAATATCAGCTTCTTTGTAATGACTCTTTGGATTGGTAATCCAGGATTTCAACCAATCATCGCTACGACGTTTATCAATCATTAACAAGTCGGGGCCATTAAAGTCTTTACCAAACTTATGACAGGCAGTACAACCGTAATTTAAAAATTCCAATTCACCAGGCAACAGATTTTTCAACTCAATAGCTGAAGGTTGGAACTTCTGCATTTCGTTATCTTTTTGGATTCTCTTTGAGAAAGCAATTACTCTGTCGTTATCAGCTTTAGCATTGTATTTAACTGTCAAGTATCCCTGCAATTGACGACCTTGGGGTGAATGAACACAATCGAGCAGAAGCGGAAATTTACCGGCTTTATCGGCCAGAAATTCTAACGAAGCCGTTTCACCGGGACGCCAGCGGTACATTTTATCGTAGGAAGCGATTTCGTAAACATAATGTCCAATTTTTTCCTGACTCAGGTTGGTAAGATGTATCAGTACCTCTTGACCTTGCTTAATCGTTAAATCAGCAGGTGTTACTTTACCATTGTTAATGGTTCCAAACACTTCTACTAAATTACCTTTGGTTTTAACATGTTCGTCACCAGCATTGGTAGCATACGATGCTTTTTTCAACGTTACAATGTTAGTTCCTACCGGATACACATCAATTGGATCCAAAAGGTTATTATTTATCATAACCGTGTAGTGAGGTTCACCCATTGGAATTGGCATGTCGTAAATAATCTTCATTTTATCACCGGAGATATCAATCAACTGGTGATTTTGAGGATGCAAAGGACCTACCGGATTGAAACGGTCGATGGATAACTTATCAAGTTCAATAAGATATTTTCCCTGGGGATGTCTGGTATCACCATGCGTTGAAACAAGGTGACCAATGTTGTAGTTAGACGAAATGTGGTCGAGCACCTTCAAGTTGATATAGTCCCACTTGGTTGTCCACGAATCAACATAAACCGAAGTATAAATAATTCCTTTTTTGGGATCAAACTGATTATGCAAAGGACCGAGACCAACCTCGACACTACCATGCAAAGCAGTTTCAAGCGCAATAATGGGAATACCATACGTATCGTAACCTTCAAAATTTTTCTCTTTGATGGCTTTTTGAATCTTTGCCCATGAATATACCCATGCGTGCGAGTCCAATTTACCGGCAACTACAATGTAATCACCTGTTGGGTCAACATCAACACCATGAGGAGATTTTGGTTCAGGAATCAGATAAAGCAAATGGTGTTTAATAGACTCACTAATTGGAATGTTACGCATCCCGCGGATTACTTTAGTTTTAATCTTACCGGCTTTAATCAGTTCTGCAGCCTTTTTCCAGTTATATACATGGAGGTAATCCACATCACGCGAAGAGCAACCTGCCTCGAAAGGAGGACGTCCCTGCATATCGCCACCAATGTACATCTCGGTACAAAACGAGTTAGTAAATCCCCAACCGTAAGTTGCCAGTTTACCGGCATCCGATAAATCCTGTGTATAAGGAGGAAGTTCAAAGTTAAAAGACTTTTGCATACTAATTCTTCCCTTATCATTATCGAAAGCCCAGCAGGTTAAACCACCCCGCCAGTATTTCTGGAAGTTAATATCATTCAACGGATGATATTTGTGATCGTAAGGAGCCGGATATTGTGTTGCTTCCAAAATATACTTTGAATTGGGAGTAAAGAAAGCACCACCATGGTCGCTACGGAAAAGAGGATTCTTAACCTGTTGTTTTACTGCAAAATCCTTTAAATCCAGAACAGCGATACCGGGGTTAGCTTTATCATTAACAACTAACCATTTTCCATCATAATCACCATCAGTTTCCGAATAACCCGGATGGTGGGTGTCACCCCAAAGAATCTCCTGGCCATCAATAAAACCATCTTTCATTAAATTATAGGTTTCTACTGAATATCCGTAACCGACATAAGGCTGACGAGTATTGATTGGAGCATATTTTACCAATCGCATAGAAGGAACAAGATAAGTAGGCATGTTTCCTTCCTGACCACCGGAGTTTAAAGCCACGTACTCATCTTTAAGATTGTCGGGTGTATAAGTTTTGGCCGCGGCCAAAACATCTTCTGAGGTCAAGCCTCTTCTTTTTGCCACATCCTGGAACGTTTCGTTACCACGAGGGACGCCTATTTCTGCGCTTTTAGCTTTTTCGGCACCGCCTCCACAGCTGGAGAGGGTTAAATAAAAGCCGAAAAGTGCAGCTACCAAAACAAGGCTTATATACTTTTTGAATTTTTTCATAATACTCATAGTTATAATTTTTTTTGAATTCCGCATGATTATTTCGTGCTTTAAAGTTTTTCTTTTAACAACTTTTTAGCACGCAAGCCTGCATCAGCAGCTTTAACCTGATACTGATAGTACTGCTCAGCCCATAAGAAAGCATCTTTCCATTTGCCCTCTTTGGCAAACTTTTCGTAATTTGCTTTTGGGGTAGCTGCTTTGTTTAACTGTGCAACAGCATCTTCAACCAATGCTTTCACATAAGGATGATTTTCGTAATGGTTTTCTTTTAACCAGGTAACAACACTGTTAATAACATCTTGCGTTTGGCTAATAACCTTTAGTTTGTCCTCATAATTTTTCTTGTATTCATTCAACTGCTCTTTGGTTAAAGTTATTTCGCCACCTTTTTCTCCTTTAAAGTTTTTAGGTTTAACTAACAGGATACCCTCCATTTCAAGGTGTAGTGCCGAACAAAACTCGGTACAGTAATAAGGGAAAGCACCTTCTCTATTGGCTGTAAAGGTTAATGAAGCTGTTTTACCAGGCTCAAAACTACCATGTTTACCGTAAGTATCAATGGTAAACCCGTGGGTTTCATCTTCAGCCAACTCGAGGTTAGTAAGGTGGAATGTAACAATATCACCCTGGTTTACTTCTACAATTTCAGGCGTGATGTGCGAACGAATAAGCGTTCCAAAAACGTGAACACGATTTCCTTCACGTTCAATCTTTTCTTTACCAGCAACGGTTTTATATGGTGAAATTTCACCTGTTCTGGAGTTGGTACCGGTGGGATAACGAATAATCGGTTTGATGGTTGTACGCAATACAGCAACCGATCCGTACATATTTGCTTGTGGCAAACTCATGGTGTAAAGATCCGTCATTTTATCACCAGAAATATCAATCAAATGCTGGAAACTTGGACGAATAGGCCCAACGGTTATAAGATTATCATATAAACCTTCTTTGTCAACAGCTGTTAGGTAGTTTGAATGGGGGGTAGCCGACATACTCTGAGGAACCATCAACTGACTAGGTTTAAAGGTGAGTGATATGTCGCCCTCTTTTTTCAGGGTTTCGTAATTAAAACGAACAATCTTTTTGTCGTTAAAGGCTGACGCATAAGCAATATTAGGACGATACTCAAAAGCAATGTCCATAACGCCATTACCTAATTTAATACTTCCATGTTTAACCGTAGCAGCATCAATGGTAGGCACGCCATCCACTTTACCGCTAAATGTTTTGTCAGTTAAAGCTTTAATGGCTTTGGCAAAATCGAAAACGGTAGTTTCGTCGCTTACGGTAATAAAATATTTTCCTTTAGGCGTAATCTTAACATAGGTTGCTTTGGCGGGAAGTTCAATCATAGCCACGGCATTGCCTTTGATGGCATCCTCAAAAGGAACTACTTGAAAGTTATTGACCGTTTTTGTTTTCATGCCAACCACCTTATTATAATTAACAAGATAAACATAGCTTTTACCATCTTTCGATGCTAAGCCCGTCATGTAACCATCACTAATAAATTTGCCGGCATCGGAATATCCCATGGTAAATGATGGTAATTCTAACGTGATCGATTTTTCTTTCAATATACGACCCATGTGGCCGGTTTTGCTGGTAGCTTCCACTTTGTGGAAGTTCCAAAAGGTAATACCTGATTTAAGCTCATCGCTTTGAGCATTCCAGGTAGCCGGGAACTGGCTGGTTTGAATAACCCAGTCGGTGTTAGGTGTAACAGCTACACCCGGAAAGGCAGATAAAAACAGGGGATGACTTAACACCTGTTTGGTTTCAAAGTCTTCGAGGTCGATCATGGCAATTCGCGAATTGGCACCATCTGAATAAAAGAGGTGCTTGCCATCGTAATTTCCGTTGGTTTCAGACAATCCTGGATAGCGCATATCGCCATACCAACTAATTTTGTCGTCAAGCGAAGCTTTTTTAAGCAACAACGAACTCTCGTCGTCATAGCCGTAACCTTGCCATGGCTCAGGTGAAAAAACCCCCACGTACTTGTAAATACGCATGGAAGGCAAGCCATAAACGATCATCGTACCGGAGTTGCCGGTACCGACAAATCCAAAATACTCATCACGGCCTCCACGCGGCATAAATGTTTTAGCAGCAGCTAAAACATCATTGTCGGTAAGGCCCCGATCTTTTTTCACATCATTGAGCGTCTGCTGTGCATTAACAGGCACACTAGCCGTTATAGCTAACAGAAGCGCGATGCTCAACACGAAAAAACGTCTTGTAAATAACATCATAATATTTAATTTAGGTTTATAAAAAGGTTATAATTGGTTCGGTATAATTTTATAGGGTCAAATGAATAAAAAAACATACTTTAATTAAGTATTTAATTACCTATTTTTTAAAAACATAACCATTAATTTTCATTTAAAAAAAATAAAATTAATGATTGTTACAAAGATAGATTAAATATTATTCAAGATCTGGTATTGTTAAAAAAATTTAAAAACAATTCAAAATATTTTCAGACAATGCCCTATAACCAATCAATAAATAAATGTAAATAAAATAGATATAAGATTTTTCCTTTCCTATTTAGAATACTTATAAATATTAATTTTTTTTGATTTGGCGAGATAATTTATTAAAGTCGTTTAAAGTTGAAATACTTTTTATTGAAGTTGTTTAAAGTTAACTTGATGATTACAAAGGTAAAACGTTTAAAATCAGAAAACAAATATCTTGTTAATTAATCCTCCTTTGTTTTCCCTCCAAAGAGGGAAATAATGGAATTTGTTTTCTGATTTACAGTGTAATATATTTACTTTTGTATATCTAACTTTAAACAACTTCATTAACAACTTTTACGAGTCACCTTAGTTATATTGACAACAATAATAATCACATACCAATCGAATGGTTACCACATTGTTACGGTTATCTCAATATTTAAAATCTTTATAAATTATTAATCCGGAATAGAAATAAGTAAATTGCGTAGCCTACAAATGAAGTGAAATTTGTACCTTCGTGCACTTTAATTTTAAAGATTAAACTTATGGCAAAAGTAAGAGGAGCCATCGTGGTTGACATTGAAGCATGCAAGGGATGCGGAGTTTGCGTTCCGGCCTGTCCTACCGATGTTATCGCTCTGGCTAAAGAAGTAAATGGAAAAGGGTATCACTATGCTTTTATGGCAAACCCGGAAGCTTGCACGGGGTGTACCAACTGTTCCATTGTTTGCCCTGATGGTGTAATAACTGTTTACAGGGTAAAAATTAACGAACAAAAATAATAATAAAATGGGTGAATTAAGATTAATGAAGGGTAACGAAGCGTTGGCCGAGGCTGCTATCAGGGCAGGCGTTGACGGTTACTTTGGCTACCCCATAACACCTCAGTCGGAAGTGATTGAGTACCTCACGGCTGAAAAACCGCACGAAAGAACCGGCATGGTTGTTCTACAGGCGGAAAGTGAAGTTGCTTCCATTAACATGTTGTATGGCGCGGGAGCTACCGGTAAAAAAGCGATGACGTCTTCGTCAAGTCCGGGAATTAGTTTGATGCAGGAAGGTATTTCCTACATAGCGGGAGCCGAAATTCCCGTTGTAATTGTTAATGTTGTCAGAGGAGGCCCGGGACTGGGTGATATCCAACCTGCGCAGTCTGACTATTTTCAAACGACCAAAGGTGGTGGCCATGGCGACTACAGGCTTATTGCGTTAGCACCTTCCTCGGTTCAGGAGATGTCGGACTTTGTACCGTTGGCTTTTGAACTGGCGTTTAAGTATCGTAACCCTGCCATCATTGTTTCGGAT
>Ga0164318_10001455_pt1 | contig 21098 bp, 19 predicted proteins | sample GuaBasSedimGuay9_FD_113734 | JGI IMG/M metagenome (GOLD analysis project Ga0164318, IMG submission 113734) | Subseafloor sediment microbial communities from Guaymas Basin, Gulf of California, Mexico - Guay9, Core 4571-4, 0-3 cm | ecosystem: Environmental > Aquatic > Marine > Hydrothermal vents... | reverse complement strand
TAATTTTCCCGAGAAGATTGTACTCTACGTGAAAGCAAACGAATTTATTAATCAATACATCGATTCGGTTAGAAATAACAACCAAAACGATTTCATTCATTTCTATCAGATGATTGATGTACTAATGATTGACGATATTCAGTTCCTGGCTGGAAAAGAAAAAACACAAGATATTTTCTTCCATGTTTTTAACCATCTTCACCAAAACAACAAACAGATTATTCTCACTTCTGACAAACCGCCTGTTGAACTTAAAGGAATGGAGCCTCGCTTGCTCTCACGCTTTAAATGGGGACTGGCAGCTGATCTTCAAGTCCCTGACCTGGAAACCCGTATTGCCATCCTAAAGAAAAAATTGCACAAAGATGGTATTGAAATGCCAAATGAAGTTGTGGAGTACCTTGCCTTTAGTATTACAACAAATATTCGTGAAATGGAAGGCGCACTCATTTCCATTCTTGCACAGGCTACCCTGAACAAAAAGGCCATCACACTTGAGTTGGCTAAACAAATGATTGATAAGTTCGTGAAAAGTACAACACGGGAAATCTCAATTGACTACATTCAAAAGGTTGTTTGCGACTATTTTAGTATGCCCCTCGACCTTATAAATTCCAAAACCCGTAAACGCGAAATTGTGCAGGCCAGACAATTAGCCATGTTTTTCTCAAAAAAACACACCAAGAGTTCACTGGCAACTATCGGGCTGCATTGCGGAAATAAAGATCATGCAACAGTTCTGCACGCTTGCAGGACAGTCAATAACTTACTCGAAACCGATAAGCAATTCAGGGTTTATGTTGAAGATATTGACAAAAAACTGAAGCTTTAACACCTCGCCTTTTTCTTTTTTGAAATTGCTTTTAGGGAAATTCTTGCTAAGAAACTTGCTTTTCGCATTAAAAAGCAGTACCTTTATTTTTTGAAATAAATACTAATTCTTTTCTATAATGAATATATTGTTTGTATGTATGGGTAATGTCTGTAGGTCTCCAATGGCTGTAGGACTTTTAAAAAAGAAATTTGAAGAAAACAACATTGACGGACTTGTTGATTCGGCAGGCTTTGAATCGTATACCATTAATGAACCTCCTGATAAAAGAGCAATCAAAACAGCAGAAAAATATGGTATTGAAGTAAGTGGGCGTGCACGGATATTTGTTAAAGATGATTTTGATAAATTCGATAAGATTTATGTGATGGATATGCAAAATTACCGTGATGTAAAAGATCTGACAAGGAATAAATCTGATATTAAGAAGATCGATTATTTATTAAATGTATTGCATCCCGGTAAAAATGAAACGGTGCCTGACCCCTATTCACAAGGCGAGTACAATTGTCATGTCATATTTGAAATATTGGACAAGGCCACAACAAAGATTGCAGAAAACATTCAAGCAAACTAAAGTAAGTGAGGTGTTGATAAAAATTCCTGGCAAATCCGATATACTTCGAGCCTCTGAAATAATTCAGCCTTATATTCACCGGACACCGGTGCTTACTTCTGAAACATTCAACAAGCTGATTGGTGCAGAATTGTTTTTCAAATGTGAGAACTTTCAAAAAGCCGGTGCTTTTAAATCCAGGGGTGCAGTGTATGTAGTAATGTCACTTTCTGATGCCGAAGCAAAAAAAGGTGTGGCAACTCATTCATCAGGCAACCATGCACAGGCACTGGCCCGAGCAGCTTCTATTAGAAACATTCCGGCTTTTATAGTCATGCCATCTAATTCTCCGCAGGTTAAAATTGATGCAGTAAAACAGTATAGTGGCCACATTACCTTTTGCAAACCTACACTGAAAGACAGGGAAGAAACACTGCAAAAAGTAATCGACAACACAAAGGCCTTTGAGGTTCACCCATACGATAATTTTAGCATTATTGCAGGCCAGGCAACAGCAGCAAAAGAACTGTTGGAAGATGTAAATAATCTGGATTTAATTTTATGTCCGGTTGGCGGTGGTGGATTACTGAGCGGAACAGCACTGACAACTCATTATCTTTCAGAAAAGACAGAGGTGATTGCCTGTGAGCCTTCAGGAGCCGATGATGCCTTGCGTTCGTTTAAAACAGGGAAAATAATCCCTTCTGTAAATCCTGAAACTATTGCCGATGGATTGCTTACTTCTCTCGGAAAAAGGAACTTTCCCATTATTCAACAATATGTAAAAGATATAGTTACTGTTTCCGAATCTTCTATTGTTGCTGCAATGCGCTTACTTTTTGAACGAATGAAGATTGTCGTCGAACCTTCTGCTGCAGTTCCCTTTGCAGCTTTGCTGGAAAACAAAGTAGCTGCAAAAACCAAACGAATTGGAATTATTTTATCCGGTGGAAATATTGATTTAAAACAATTACCCTTCTGAGAAATGCAAGATCCAACAAAACACAAAGACAATCGCAAAAAAGGAAAACTATTCCTTATCCCCACAACTTTGGGAAATCTTGACACAATTAGTAAGGTAATTCCCGATTATAATTTGAGTGTTATTCATAGCCTGGATGTGTTTATCGTTGAACAGTTGCGTACAGCCCGCAGGTTTCTGATAAAAGCAAAACATCCCAAAGCAATTGACGATTTGGTTTTTTTTGAGCTGAATAAATATACAGATGAAAATGCGATTCATGAATATTTACAATCGGCAAAAGATGGCAAATCCATTGGCCTGATTTCGGAAGCAGGAACGCCCTGCGTAGCCGACCCGGGTGCAAGTATCGTTAGCCTTGCGCATAAAAATGGGATTCAGGTTGTTCCCCTGATTGGGCCAAATTCAATTATTCTGGCATTAATGGCCTCCGGTTTTAACGGACAGAAATTTTGTTTTCATGGTTACCTTCCCGTTGAAGGCAATCAATTGGGTAGAAAAATTAAGGAGATTGAGGCCAGTTCGGGCAAGTTTGACCAAACACATATTTTTATTGAAACCCCCTACCGCAACAGGCAAATGTTGGATAGCTTGTTGAAAAACTGCAAGCTACAAACCAGTATCTGTATAGCGACAAATATTAGTCTTGAATCAGAAAGTATTAAAAGCCTAACCGTTGCTGAATGGAAAAAAGAAACTGTTGACTTTCACAAAAAGCCAACAGTGTTTTTACTGTATGCCAGGTAAACGTATTTTAATCTCAAACTTAATGGTGATGTCCACCGTCACCATGCACATGCCTATGATCCATCTCTTCTTTGGATGCATCGCGAACATCAATAATTTTACCTAAAAAATAGAGGTTTTCACCGGCAAGCGGATGGTTAAAATCCATAATAACCTTCTTTTCTTTGATGGCCAGCACCCTGCCTTCCAACGGATTACCATTCTGATCTTGCATGCTTAACATTTTACCAACTGCAAGCATTTCTTCATCAATCTTTCCGTCAATTTCAAAAATCTCTTTTTCAAGTTCAATGATGGCCTCATCAGATTGTTTACCATAAGCATCGTCAGAAGATAAATAGAATCCAAATGTATCGCCAGGTTCTAAACTGTCCAGGTTTTTTTCAAATGCAGGCAACAAATTACCTACACCAAATAAATGAACAAAAGGTCTTTCGGCTGGAACCTCCTGGATAAGTTCTCCTTTTTCATCATTTAAACGCAGTGCATATGTGAGTGTAACTACTTTATTCTTACTAACTTTCATAACTCCTAATTGTTAAAGATTTTTGATTTGCGCGGCAAAAATAATTATTTATTGAAGCGGTAATATAAAACCATCAAATGTTTAATTTGAAACTCCCGGAAACGATTCAACAAATTGCACCTTTATATCGGGGAAAGATTCTACGATCTGGATTTTTACATCTGGAAATGATTCTACGATTTGCCATTCGCCACAATCGCCAGGAAACGACTCAACAAGTTTTACTTTCAAGTCAGGAAATGCATCAACAATCTGAACTTTAATATCTGGAAATGATTCGACAAACTGAATTTTACCATATAGCGGAAAACCTTTACATCTACAGTTTTCTTTGTCGATTTGCTCATCAGGAATTTGATAGGTCAATTTTCCACATGCTGAAGAACAATCTGTCGGATAAAATCCGGCCAAATGAAAAACAATCATTGTGACAATAAAGGGGAAAATATATTTTTTCATGTTTAATTCTATTCCTCAATCCACTTCAGAATTCTATTGTTATCAGGATTTACCCAGGGATTGATAACATGTTCAAGTTCTCCTTCCCTACTAATCAGGTATTTTTGAAAATTCCACTTAACCGAAGAGTTTGTTTTGTGGTTTAGCTCTTTATTGGTTAACCATTGGTAAACAACATCCATGTCGTCACCTTTGACAGATATTTTTGCCATCATCGGAAAAGTCACCCCATATTCAAGGCTGCAAAAAGATTTAATTTCTTCATTCGTCCCGGGCTCTTGTTCCTTAAAATTGTTAGCCGGAAACCCGATAATAATAAAATCCTTGTCTTTGTATTTCTCATAAAGATCCTGTAGATCTTCGTATTGCGGCGTAAAACCACATTTTGAAGCTACATTGATTACCATTACTTTTTTTCCTTTTAACTGTGCAAAAGAATAATCATTGCCATCAATGTCTTTCACAGTAAACTCATAAAACGATTGGGATAAACCGATAGAAGAAATCGCTAGTATAAAAAGTAGAACAATTATTGTTTTTTTCATTTCCCGTTTTTTCTTTGACAAAGAAACACAATATACAATAAATAAAAGAGCGGGTGAGCAAGATATTTTAATTAGACATTTAAATAATTTTTACTTTTGAAAGAAAATTATTTCAATAGTTCAAAACAAAAAAACATGAAAACATTAATTATTATTACGCTAAGTTTTGCAATGTCTATCGGGGCAATGGCACAAACCTACATTACACAGGTAAAACCTTATGGAGAAAAATTATGGGGATATGCCAATCAAAATGGAGAAATAACTATCGCTGCAAAATATAAGAAGTGCTATAAATATGCAGAAAACGGATTGGCACCAATTTATGAATCAAAACAGTTTCTATTCATCAATACCAAAGGTGAAGAAATGACGACTGAAATTACGGGATTCAAAATGATTGAAGGTTTTATAGGTATTGGTGGACTCCAGGGATACAACGAGGGAATGGTTGCTGTGGTTAAAAATAAAAAATGGGGATTTCTAAATTCCCAGGGGGAAGTCGCGATCGAATTGAAATATGATAAAGTAAGTATATTCAATAGTGGTTTTGCCATTGCGAAAAGTGGAGATGCATTTTTTGTGGTTAATAAAAGCGGAGAGGAAATTGAAATTTCCGGGGCAGAATTTATTGATATCAAACAATTTTCAGATGGCCTCGCTCCTTTTACGAACAGCGCTAAGCAATTTGGATATATTGATGACAAAGGAAAAGTGGCCATACAGGCTGATTTTCTTACTGTAGGCTATTTTAATGATGGATTAGCCTGGGCAAAAGGAAGTGACAAAAAAGTTGGTTATATCAATAAGAAAGGTGAATGGGTAATTGAGCCCAAATTTGATGCAGCCAAAAACTTTGATCCCACCAGCGGATTAGCCCGTATTAAAACTGAAGGAAAATGGGCCTATACCAATAAAAATGGAGAAATTCTCACAGTAGATACAGAAACCTGGGGCGACTTTAGCGAAGGTCTTGCCAGGGGTAAAAAAGGAGGAAAAACAGGTTATTACAACAACAAAGGCGAATGGACAATTGCTCCTGAATATGATGGCGGTCGGGATTTCAAAAATGGTTTTGCAGCAGTCAAGAAAGGTGACAAATGGGGATTTATTAATCAATCCGGTGAATGGGTAATCGAAGCACAATTTGCCGCGGTAAAGGATTTGGAACGGGTTGACTAGAACAAGTACGAAGCTACTTTTTCTTTCCAAGCACATTGTGAACATAGCCTTCACCAAGTCCGCCCCAACGCAAATACATATCCAGCGTCTTTTTGTCAGGAAAACTCGCATTGCAGTGATAACAAGGAAAAGCTACATTACCATCTTTATCAATACTTATGGTAATGCTTTCTTTTCACAGGCGGAAAAGAGAACAATTGCAGTAAAAAGAACAGTCAAAAATGTGCACCTACTTTTCATTGGGAAACTTTGTTGGTTTGGCAAAATCAGGATTTGTCATAAAATCATCATCCCGTAAGGTTTTGATAAAGTTCAGTAAGTCCTCTTTTTCGGTTGGTGTCAGCAGGATTTTAAAATGAAACGGCTGCCCGACCAGGTCACAAATCAGTGGCGAAAGGGAAATATCGGGTTTAAAATTCCGGATTTTACCGGTGATCTATCCAGCATTAAATTCTACATCTGGAATAAGGATAGACAGGGATTTCTGTTGGATGATTTGGAACTGCGGTTTTATACGTATCGGCAGTAAAACTATTCCTCGAACTATCGAATGAATTTTCGCATGTCTGGTTAAGCAGTTTCGAAGCACGCGAAAATTCGTGCGCTAGTGCAGTTTTCAATTCACCCTTTTCTTAAAGTTTGTTAAAGTCTTAATATTAAACTAACTATATGGTATTTTTGTTTCTTGAACAACACGTATTGTTTAACAACAAATACACTCACACATGAAAACAACATTAAGTATTGCATTATTTTTATTGGGAATTGTACTTCTCTCTTGCAATAAGCAAGACAAAACCTGTCCGGAAACAGTTAACAAAGGTGATCTTAACTACACTCAAAATTCATTTGCCAGCATTCAGACCTATTTGGGTAAAACAACGGCTATATTCAGAGACTCCCTTAATCAGGAAATCATATTCAGTATTGTTGACAGGGGCGACAGTATCAGACCCCATCTATTTGCCGGAACTTGTGAGAGCAATCCAGGTCAAAGGGTCTTTTTTGATTATAATGCCAAAGAGCGCCGGATTGAATTGAGAAATGACAGCCTTGGCACTTTCTTTATCACTCTCAATACCAGGCTTGCTTTTCAATCTTACGAGGAATACGATTATCTGAGTATTACAAATACTGTGAGTAATAAATCCCAAGTCCAGCAATTGACATTATTGGTTGATCGAAAGAATGTATCAGAAAACCAGGCTAATGAAATCAACTCAAATATTGTTTTGGAAGCAGAAATCCAAATACTTGGAAAACTATTCTCTCAAGCATATGGCATGAAATATCCTCAGGAAGATAATGTTGTTAACAAACTATACTATAATCTTGAGTTTGGAATAATCTCTTTTAAGGATATGACGAAGAAAACATGGGTATTTGATCATTCATTTTAATCAATATCACCTATAGGGCACTTCTATTAATTACTTTTCATCAGGAAACTTACCAGGTTTTCCAAAATCAGGATTTGTCATAAAATCATCATCCCGTAAGGTTTTGATAAAGTTCAATAAGTCCTCTTTTTCTGTTGGCGTAAGCAGGATGCCGCCATCATTGATGTGGTGCATCAAAGGATTGATATATGGCGAGTCTTTTAAATCGTGGGAATAAAAGTCTATTACTTCCTCCAATGTCGCAAAACGACCGTCGTGCATATAGGGCCCCTGAACTTCGATATTCCGAAGGGTAGTTGCTTTGTACGCTCCATGGTCCATGGGGTCTTTGGAAATCTGAAAACGGTCCATCGGGTCGGTGAATTCAGTATCTTTTCCATTGTTGTAGAACAGATGGGTTGTAAAAAGCGGATTCCCAAAACCACCGTGGCAATGAAAGCAATCGGCGCCTTCTTCGGTGGTAAACAAAACGTAGCCATTTAATTCCGATTGGGAAAGCTGCACTTCGCCGCGCATATATTTGTCGAATTTAGAATTTGCCGAAATGAGTGTGCGCACAAATTGTGCAATGGCTTTCCCAATATTGACAAAGGTTACTTTATCGCTGCCGAAAGCTTTTTTAAAGAGTTCAGGGTAGCCGGGAATGGACTGAATCATTTCCCTTGTTTGCAAAGTATCGCCATCAATTTCATCTTTAGCCATTACCGTCAAGCGGACAAAATCCTCAATATTTCTCAGGTTTTCTTCCGGATTATTAGGATATAAAAATCCGTTCCATCCGTAGCCAGAATGGTTCCAGACGAGATTAATCATGGGCAGCATCACGTGATGGGTTGGCAAACCGGTTAGCCCGTGTGGAAATCCTCCGGGAAAATCCGGGTGGTCAACACCGGCTTCGAAGGCACGTTCCTGGCGGTGACAGGTGGCGCAGCTCATTAATGAATCGGGGTGATTGCGCCCCGACAATCGTCCGTCATAAAACAAATACCTGCCCAGTTCCACGCCTTCAACTGTCATTGGATTGTTTTCGGGGATGTTTAGTTTTGTCGGAAAGCCAAAAGGGATTTCAATCTGGTAAGGGGTTGCTTCAAAAACTTCATCAATATTATTATCATCAACACAAGCGTTAAAAAAAAGCATGGAGAAACCCAATAATAGAGCCCCATGTTTTATGGAAAATCTAAAAGTAAATATCTGTTTAAGATGTTGCATTTTCATTCGTTCTAATCTCCAATTATCATACTTTTCTGAAAAACATTGTGACCGTTCTCTTTGGCCACTTGCATGGCGTCCTGCTTCTGCATAATATCGCCACCCCAAACATTGAAATCAAAAACATGGGGATTCTCAAACCATTGATCAACATGCACGTCAATAGGAATAAAAATTGTATCACCGGGCTCAATTTCAAGATTATAGTGGAATTTCACTTTAAAATAATTCTGCACAAATCCTGTAATTTCATCCGATTCAGGATCATAAATCTGTCCGATTCCCATGTGAAAATTATATGGATGAATGATGTCTTCAGTATCTTTCCATTTACCGTTCAGTTTCAAATAATGATAACCACCTCCTAGGTATTCAGGCCAAAACATATTAGATTCGGGCGGGTTGACAAACATTAGAGACTGGTTTTTTTCTTCGCTAATCCCAAATGTAAAAATAAGACTGTCATAAGTACCAGGAAGAATACTGTCTTTTAAGACATATTTAAAGGTTTCATATAAGTCAGTATCCACATAGTGAATATCTTCCCAGGCATCGAGCAAGTGATACGTGCCGTCTGTGTTGTGTAAGGTAACATCCGAAATAAAATATTGGATTTCACTAACCAGATAAGGATTTCCGGCTGCATTCACATATTTCATTGTATCAAAATCAATGGGAAGGCTGTCCACGAGATGGTAAAAACTTAAGGTGAGCCTTGCCGTATTATCAACCGGCTGGGGATTGTCTTTGTTGCAGGAGCTTGCCAGTAAAAAGCCGGCGATTAAGAGTATTGTTATTGATTTGAGTTTTTTCATTTGTTTATTCTTTGCCACGAATGCACGAATATTTGTTTTTATGTGTTCGTCTGATTAAATAGACTTGCATTTGTTTCTGATTTTTTTCGTTCAGTACTCATTTAGCAACCTTCCAGCGTCCAGCGGACATGGAAGCGTTGGGTTGTTTGTTCAAGTCGCTTCCAGGAGCTACGCACGCTGGAAGGTCTTTATTACTTGTATGGAACCGTCCCGCTTACTGTCAAATATTTCAATGTATCGCCTTCATTCGAGGCTTGTTTGTAAACCTTCCCATCCAGTAAAATCATTATTTTTAATGCTGAATTGATGTCTTTGTAATTTCCTGAAACATAAACAATGTCACCTTCATTTGCCATGTAATTAAAACTCCATTGGTCTTGTGCGCTTTCAGGATAAACAGTTTCATTGATTAGTTCTCCGCTGGAATCCAAATATTGCAAATTGTATGCCGAAACAGCATCGGTTACGATGTATTTAGCCTTTACCTGGTTTTCTTGTTGACAGGCTGTTGTGAAGAAAATTATTCCGATTGCAAACAAGATTAACTTTTTCATTGTTTTACTTTATCTTAGACTATTTATTCTCAATTTTTGTTTTGTCATGATTTTTGCTTCAAATGGCGCAAATATCCTGCCAAAACATCTGTTCAATTTTTTATTACCATGGGCTGAAGCCCATGGCTATTGATATTACGCTCCTATTGGAGCTGTGTATCCTTCCTTTATATGTTTTCATTTAATCATGGATTTTCTTAGCTTATAATTTAATTATCAAATCCAAATAAAATACCCTGCCCACTTCATAAAGTGGCAAAGTTGAACCGATGATGTTCCGGTTTAAATGTTCATAATAAGCCGTATTAAAAATATTGGATACGCCTGCAAATACATTCAGGTTTTTACTGAATTGATACCTCAGTTTAAAATCGAGTGTGGTAAATGCCTGCGAAGGTGATTCGTTGTAGTCAATTGACACCCGGTTTTGGACAGCTACCATTCGCAGACTCAATTCTGGAACCAGTTGGTTTCCGAAAAAAGAATAACTAAAATTAAGATTGCTTTCAAAAGGAGGAATTTCAGCCAAGGGATCGTTTCCGTTTACTGTAGGATTAATCCCAAAAGTGTAAGCTGCGTTGAAATGCAACTTCCAATCGTATTTTTGTGGTGTTGAATAGGTGAGTTCAAATCCTGTGAGGTAAGCATAATCGATGTTGATAAATTGTTTTACCCCAAGCACTCCGGGCGTTTGCGGTTTTACTACTGATGGCGGCAATTCCTTACTGTAAATATAATTGGTAAGCAATGAGAAAAATCCTGATAAGTAGATTTGACCCACTTTATTTTTTGTAAGGCGATAACCCAAATCAATCTCATTGTTATTTTCGGGTTTCAACAGTGGATTGCCCAGATAATCGTAAGGGTCGTAACCAATGGGCAAAAGAATAATGAAACGCTCAACCATATCGGGGCTGCGTGTTCCACTTCCCATCGAAAACAGCAATTCGTTGCTTGCGTTAATGTGCCAGGTCAATCCTGCACTCGCACTAAAGTTGGTAAATTGACTGGATGTATTTTCATTTTGATACACATTGTCGCCATTGGGTTTTTCCCGCAAAAGAGGATTCGAAGTTGCACTGTTTAAATCCATACGAACAGCAGCAATCCATTCAATATTGTGGCTTTGCTTCTGAAACTCCGCAAAAATTCCTCCATTCTGAATCAAGGCATTATTCCATAAATCTTCCACTTTAACAGGCAATCCCGGCTGCATAATCAGCGTCTTGGTACGTTCACCATCTTTGGTGATGCGTTCGTATTCGCCACCAACTTCCAAACGGCCTTTCCAAAGGTTCATATTGATGCCAAAACGCGCACCGGTATTGCTTGCCCTGATGTCGGAAATAGAGACGACAGTATCGGAAAATGGCCTATTTTTATTGTCCATGATGTGATGCACATCTGAACGGTAAACCTTCGCCCTGATAAAATTGATCGTTTTACCTATTTGCGTTCCGAGATAATCCAGGTCATAAATATAAGTGTCATCTGAACGTTCATCCATCGGCAATGCCGGAAAATCAATATTTCTTCCCCACGACCTGTCTATCCCAAATTCGATTGTATGTCCATCAGCCGGCTTAAACCCAATCTTTCCCGTGAGGTTATATTGCTGAAACGATGATTGGACCGTTTCCCCATTTCCTGCGGTATAATCACCGTATTTTTTCCAATTGCCACTGAAATCGTAAGCCAGTTTTCCTCCACCCCCATTTACCCGCACTTTCGTTTTATAGCCTTCTTGATTAGTTTGTGCACCCATCAATGCACTTACATGGGTTTCGTAGGTTTGGTAAAATGTCAATCGCTGGGTTCGTAAATTCAATACCCCTCCAAAATTGGGACCGTATTTTAAACCGAAAGGCCCTTTTAAAATAGTTATTCCCTGCAAATCATTTAAATCAACATGTGCAATAGCCGGGTCCATCCTGTTTGGACAACCACCTTCAATTTTTACGCCACTATTCAATTGAACATTCAGTTGGGAATATTTCAGTCCCCTTACAACGGGATCAATACCCAATGCCCCTTTTTTAATACCGGAAATATTGGGTTCTTTTCTTAACAAAGCTCCAATATCATTAGAATGGGCTTCTGCAATATTTTTCTGGTTTAAATATTCAATACGGTAAGGCTTGTCGTTTTCGAATTGACCAATAATGCTGAATTCATCAAGGTTTTCCGTCTTTGGGTCTAACAAGATAATTGCTGTTTCCTGGTTTAGAAAACTGTTTACCTGAATTGTTTTCGTTTCATACGCCAGGTGATGAAATGAGAGCTTTGTTTTATTGGTATCAGTAAGCGAAATAGAGAATTTTCCTGCCTTATCACTTGTTGAACCCCGGCTTGTGAATAAGTTAATAATTTCAACTTCAACTATTGGTTCATGACTTTTTGCATCAAGAATTGTTCCTTTAACAACTATCGGCTGTGCCAATGACACCACTGTCACAAACAGTAATACAAACATTATCAGTATTCTCAACCGTTTCATCTTTTAAAACTAAAGCATTTCAAATGTACTCTATTTAAATATGCACGTAATTTAGATATGTTTATTTAGAATCATTTCTAATTAAATACAGATTCTTCATTTTCCAGTGCTCAGTTTTCCTATTTTTGTCGGTCAAGAAAATAAGAAATCATGAGATTTAAAGTAGGCGATAAAGTCAACTTTCTGAACGAAAGCGGAGGAGGAACGGTCGTAGCAATTATTGACCAACGATTGGTAAAAATTGAAACCACAGACGGTTTTGAGATGCCAGTTCTATCAGCTGATTTGATAATAGATAGCAGGTCGCAGGGGCAAGATGAGCAGATGTTTACGCCCTCATTTCCAGGAATAACAGCGAAACCAAAAGCGGAAGAAGAAATTGCTGAGGAATTTATTTCAGAAATCAATCCCTGGGGAAATATCAAAGAAGAAAAAGGAATTTACCTTGCCTTCGAACCCCATGAACAGCAGTGGGTATTAACCGGCGAAATAGATGTACTGTTGATTAATCACACATCTAACGAAATATTATACAGCCTTTTCCTTCAAAGAAATGGAGAAATCAAAGGCATCGATTACAGTTCGGTTCCGGCAAATTCAAAAATTGTGCTGGATACCATCAGCCGCGATGATATTGAAAATTGGACAAAGGGAGTTTTGCAAGTATTGTTATTCAACGATTCCCCTGCAAAAATTTACCTTCCTGTTCATTCCGTCATCGACATTAAAACCAATCGATTTTTTAAAGAAGGCAGTTTTCAAACAAATACTTTGCTTCAGGGAAAAGCCCTCATTATTACGATTGCTACAATGAGTGAGTTGCAGGCATCGACTGATACAGATTTGGAACGAAAATTTGGCACGAAAGTAAAGGCTGAAATTGCTCAGCCCGTGAAAGAAAAAGCTTTGATCGACAAACATAAGTCAGGAATGGATGAAGCCGTTGTTGACCTGCATATCGCCGAAATCATAGACAATATTGCAGGATTAAGTAGTCACGACATGTTTAATCTTCAATTGGATTATTTCAGAAAAACACTGGAAAGTGCCATCAAAAACGAATACCAAAAAGTAACTTTTATTCACGGTGTGGGAAATGGAGTACTCAAAAATGCCATCATTAAAGAAATGGAAAACTACGAAGTGCTGGAAAACAGAATGGCATCTATCAGCAAATTTGGTGTTGGTGCTGTTGATGTGATGATTAAGTCAACTTCAGAACAACAATAAATCAATATACCTGGCGCGCGGATTTTCCGCGTGCACGTGTTAATATTTAGAAGTAATAAATACACGCGGAACATCCGCGCACAAGTAAAAAAATGACAAAACCCATGAAAAAAATAACTTCCCTCCTATTTTCAATGCAATCAATGGGCATGTTGATGTTAATTTTTGCAGCTTCAATTGGTACAGCAACCTTTATCGAAAATGATTTTGGCAGCACAGCATCAAAAGCTGTTGTTTACAATCATACCTGGTTCAATATCCTGCTTTTACTTCTCGCCATTAATTTGGTTGCCAATATTTTCAGATACAAAATGTACAAAAGGAAAAAACTCCCTATTTTTATTTTTCATGTTTCATTCCTGGTTATTTTACTCGGTTCTGCCATCACTCGCTTTGTGAGTTATGAGGGTGTAATGCACATCCGTGAAGGAAAAACAGCCAATACAATGTTATCGGATCAGGCTTTTGTTTCCATCGATTTGAATGACAACAATGAGACTGTGCGCAGTAATGAATCAACCAATATTTCAGTACTAACTCCCCATTCCTACAAAAACCGAATGAGTATTGGAGATAAAAGTTTTCAATTCAAATCAGTAAACTACATTCCCAATGCAAGGGAAATTATTGCCGAAGTAAAAGACGGCATTCCCTATATGGTTCTTGTTGCATCGCAGGGGCAGCAGGGCCGACAGACATATTATTTTGAATACGAGAGCAGCAGGGAACTAGGTGTACATAAAATTAATTTCGGTAGCACTTTCGATTCCACGGCCATTAATATTCGTTATACAAATGGTGCTCTTGAAGTCTTCCCCTTTGACACCCTGTTTACCATGTCGATGGTTGGTGAGGCAAACGATTCTTTGTTGCCCCATTTATGGCATCCATTCGAAATGAAAAAACTTTACCAATCAAACGGATTAAGCATTGTTTTGACAAATTTCTACCCAAGCGGCGGAATCGATTATCTTCCTTACGAAGGAACTGATGTTACACTGATGGATGCTTTGATGGTGGAGGTTCGTTCGGGCGAAGAGGCCAAAACAATTGCACTACGTGGCGGAAAAGGTTATACCGGAGAAACCGAATATTTTATTTTCAATGAAACCAATATCCGAATAACGTTCGGATCGAAAGAAATCATACTCCCTTTCGCCATTCAATTAAAAGAGTTTCAATTGGAACACTACCCCGGTTCGATGAGCCCTTCTTCTTACGCCAGTGAAGTCATCCTGATTGACGAAAAAAATAATCTCGAACAGCCGCATCGCATATATATGAATAACGTATTGAATTATGGAGGTTTCCGCTTCTTCCAGTCTTCCTACGATACAGATGAAAAAGGGACAATCCTCTCGGTAAACCACGACTATTGGGGAACTTTATTTACCTACATCGGTTATGCGCTGATGGCTTTGGGGATGTTCCTTTCACTATTCTTCAACTCAACACGTTTTGCTTCGCTGGGCAAAGCTTTACGCAAAATTTCTACAAAAGCAACCGTCATCACTTTATTGTTTCTACTGTTTTCAGCGCAGGCTATTATCAGTCAGCACAATCACCTGGCAACTGATAAAATTCCTGAGGTTGATGAACAACTCGCTGACAGTTTTGGCAGGCTGTTGGTACAATCGCACGATGGACGGCTAAAACCAATTAACACTTTATCGAGCGAAGTCTTGAGAAAAGTTGCACGTAAAAGTGCAATGTTCGGGATGAATGCTGACCAGATTTTCTTGGGTATGTTGAGCCAGCCTGAGTATTGGCAACAAGTACCACTTATTACATTATACGAAAGAGAGAGAAATGAACAGTTGAACGAGTTGTTGGGTATTGAAGGGAAATATGCTGCATATATGGATTTTATTGACAGAACAAAAGGAGTGTATAAACTTGGTGATTATGTTTCAACGGCTTACGCCAAGAAACCTTCTAAAAGAAATAAGTTTGATAAAGCTGTGATGAAAGTTGACGAACGCCTGAATATCTGTTATATGGTTTATACCGGCGAATTTCTTAAAATCCTTCCATCCCCTACCGATCCAGATGCAAGCTGGCTCTCACCGACTTCGCATTTACACGGATTCAATACCGAGGATTCCGTATTTTTAAGTACAGTAATTCCCGCTTTTTTCAGTACGATTAAAGAAGGCGACCTCATGCATTCCTACGAATTACTGTCTGGACTTGTGAGCTACCAAAAGAAATTTGGCGCTTCAATTTTGCCTCCCGAAAACAAAACAGCAATGGAAATCACTTACAACCGGATGATGATTTTCAATAACCTCGGCAAGGTTTATGGCCTTTTGGGATTGATCATGATTATACTCGTATTCGTCAATCTGTTCCGCAATTCTAAAACACTCAATGCAATAATCAAAGGATTTATTGTATTGGTAATTGTTGGCTTTATTTTTCAAACGGCAGGATTGGCCATCAGATGGTATATCTCAGGACACGCTCCCTGGAGTGATGGTTACGAATCGCTGATTTACATTGCCTGGGTTACCCTGCTGGCCGGGCTGGCTTTTTCTAAGCGATCGAATATGACCATAGCGGCAACAACCATCCTCACTTCTATTATACTAATGGTGGCACATTTAAGCTGGATGGACCCCGAAATTACCAACCTTGTTCCGGTCTTAAAATCCTACTGGCTTACCATTCATGTTTCCATCATTACAGCCAGTTACGGTTTTCTTGCATTGGGCATGTTGCTTGGATTTATCAACCTCTTATTGATGGTACTTAAAAGAAAAAGCAATGTTGTGATAATTAATTTAAGAATTAAAGAACTCACGATAATCAACGAACGGGCAATCACCATTGGGCTTTTCATGCTGACCATTGGCACTTTTCTCGGTGGTGTTTGGGCCAACGAAAGCTGGGGTCGTTATTGGGGATGGGATCCTAAAGAAACCTGGGCGTTGGTAAGTGTGTTGGTCTATGCTTTTATTTTGCACATGAGATTTATCCCTGGCTTAAAAGGAAATTTTGCCTTTAATTTTGCTGCACTCATTGGCTACTTCTCTATTTTAATGACCTATTTTGGTGTGAATTATTACCTATCAGGATTGCATTCCTATGCTGCCGGCGATCCTGTTCCGGTTCCTGATTTTGTGTTTTACGCTATGGGAATTATTGCTGTTCTGGCGATTTGGGCTTTTATGAAGGAGAAAAAGTTTACATCTAAAACTGAATAATTCTAAAATATTATGTTGAAACAGAGGGCAAGAGGCATTTTCTAAGTCAATAATTATTTCATTCTTTATGTTCACCAATCGCGACATAGCCGATTATTACAACCAAACCCAAAACCATTATAAAAAATGGTGGAAACTTGAGAAACACCTTGCTGTTCATTATGGCATTTGGGATGAACATACAAAGAACTTTTCAGAAGCATTGGTAAATACCAACCGGATTGTGATGAATATCGCAAAAGTAAAAGAAGGCTCTCGCGTGCTTGATGCCGGTTGTGGTGTTGGTGGTTCTGGAATTTTTCTTGCAAAAAACAAAAAAGCAAAAGTTAGTGGGATTACACTGAGCGAAGAACAGTATAAATTTGCTATTGAAAATTCAAGCAAATTGAACATGAATGATTTGCTCGATTTCAGACTTGAAGATTTTACAAAAACGTCATTTGCCTCAAACAGCTTTGATTTAATTTGGTGCATCGAAAGCATTACATCTTCTCCGGAAAAAAAATTGTTTGCCCAGGAAGCGTTCAGACTGCTAAAAAAAGGAGGGAAATTGATTATTGCCGATTATTTCAATACTTTAAAAGATAAAAAGGACCCGAACAATTACCTCGAAAAATGGCGAAAAACATGGAGCATGGCTCCCATTGAAAGTGAAACAGAGTACTTGCCTAAGTTTTTGGAAAACGGATTTTCCCTTGTTGAGAACCATGATTATTCCCGAAATATTTTGCCCACTTCAAAGCGCATGTATTATTCCTCAGTTTTAGGAACAGTGCCATCTGCTACTTATAATTTACTTTTTAAAAATGTTAGCCGTTTTGCGAAAACACATTATAAATCTGGTTACTACCAGTATAAAGCATTAAAGCGAGGCTTGTGGCAATACAGGATATTGCTTTTTGAGAAGCGATAAAATAGCCATTGATTCGAGTATTGAAAATCAGGAAACAAAAGATTGAAATTACTGATAAATAATTAGTAGATTTGTAAGGAAAAACTACTGGCATGAAAATACTAATTTTAAACGGTCCCAGCCTGAACTTACTTGGACAAAGGGAGACAGAACTATATGGAAAATTATCGTTCGATGATTATATGGACGAATTGAAGAAAGAATTTCCTGAATTTGAAATCAGTTGTTACCAGTCGAATATTGAGGGTGAAATCATCAACAAATTACAAGAAGCCAACCTTGAATTTAATGCCATTATATTAAATGCCGGTGCCTATACCCATACTTCTGTGGCCATTGGCGATGCTATCAAAGCTATTGACACACCCGTGGTTGAAGTACATATCTCAAATATAATGGCAAGGGAAGATTATAGACATGTATCATACATATCTGCTGATTGTGTTGGTACAATTATTGGTTTTGGAATGCAGTCATACAGGCTGGCCTTACTGCACTTTGCATAGCATTAGCTAAATTCTTTCTTATCTAAATCGCTGAATTTTTTTTTGCCATGTAGGTAATGGTCAAAGGCAATATTCCGCTTGTAAATTTTACTAACCGGATTCTGATTCAATTCTTTACGCTTCTTCCTTAACTTTTTAAAGTTTTTATAGAAATAAAGATGTGCTTCAATTACTGCTACAAAATCCTGGAATCCACCTTGTAATAGAAATTTAATTCCGGCAGCGCCATCCAGAAAAAGTCTGGCAACAAAAGTTTTTAACAGCCGGTCGGAAGGAAGGTTTTTATACAATAAAGAAAAATTATTCCTGAAGTTCAAATAGGTTTTTCTGGGCGATTTTTTCGGGAGCGTTCCACCACCAACATGATAGACTTTTGATGAAGGGCAAAACATAATTTTATACCCTTCACTTTTTACCCGCCAACAAAAATCAATTTCTTCCATATGGGCAAAGAAATCATCATCCAGACCCCCAAATTTATGATACACATTGGCCCTGACAAACATGCATGCACCCGATGCCCAAAAAACCTCCATCGGATCGTTATACTGTCCCTCGTCTTTTTCAAGTGATTGGAATATCCGTCCCCGGCAAAAAGGGTAACCATATTTATCGATGAAGCCACCGGCAGCTCCGGCATATTCAAAATCAGATTGTTTATTGTAATCGAGAATTTTTGGCTGACATGCGGCAATCATAGGATCTGATTCCATCAATTCAATTACCGGATTAATCCAATTTTCAGTAACTTCAATATCCGAGTTTAGCAACACATAATAATCTGCCTCAATTTGTTTAAGTGCCAAATTATATCCAGTGGCAAAACCACCGTTGTAAGGGTTTTCAACCAGCTTAATACCTGGAAACTCTTCCTGCATTACATCTATTGATCCGTCTAATGAATTGTTGTCGGCGACCCATATTTCCGCATCTTTAGCTGTGTGTTCAATAACCAGCGGGAGAAACTTTGACAGAAACTTTTTTCCATTGTAGTTTAGTATAACTACGGCAACTTTTTTCAATACGAAGCTTGTTGAAGGATGAAACTCATTAAAGATTAGTAAAAAAGAAATAACAAAAGTAAGCAGTAATTTTGATATTCCAGCTTTTTTTAATTAACGCGGTCTTAAATAATAATCAGTTGCATTTCCTCCCCATGTTTCAGGAACAATGGCATCATCAATCCCGGTTGGATCCCAGGTTCGTGAATAGACAAGCGTTTCCCAACGGTAATTGTGGAGCTCTCCTTTTGCAGTAGAGTGGATCAAATGAAAATCATTGGTTGAAATATCCCTGGCATAATATACAAAACGAACATCCGTTTGATTTCCCAGGTTATAATAATGCCATATTTCGTAGGGATAACCGGCTGGTTCGTGGTGTTTCTCGGCAATAACATTGGGTTGCCCGTATTGCAGGTAAACTCGTCCCCTGTCACTCTGATAACCAGCTAATCTGGCTGATGTCTTGTAATTCGCATTTGCCTGTTTTACACGCTGATGGTAATCGCTCCATGCCTCTTCGGGATGAATCTTATCACGTTCGAGCCAGAAATTAAGAAAGTACTTTTGCAGAGATTCTAAACTCTCTGTCTTTGTTTGCGATGCTGCATAATATCGTTCCGCTTCGCTGGAAATAGGAAAAGTGTAATCAATATACAATACCAGAGAATCACGGTCTGTAATGGCACTAACAAAAGTGTCTTTTGGGTCAATCAACAAAACATTGGTTATATTGTAAGATGCGTCTGGATTATACCTTTGAAAGAATATTTCCTTCGATGCCATTAAATTATTTTCCCTGTTTCTACTTTCCAAAACCAAAAGATAACTGCCAGTAGGAAGCTGCGTGATATCGATAGATTTAAGCAGAACACTGATGGGTTCGGCCTTCATTTTTTTGCGGTAAAAAAAACGATCCAACTTTTTGTCAACCTCAAATGGACGGATGTAATAGTTCATTAAAAAATCTTCCCCATTCATTTGTTCGTCTCCATACAACTCAGTATAAAAAGAAAGACTTGTTGCCGATTCCGGGAAATAATTAAAAACATAAGGAATGAGCTTATAACCACTCTTTTCAATTACAGATGTATTGGAAGTTTTTTCGTAAGATTGAAGAAATACAATATCGGAAAAACCCATCTTGTCCTCAGGAAAATCGATAGTAAATCCAACAACAGTTACCAAGGCATCTTTATTGCTGGCCCGGTCTTTTAGGCTCAACTCTAATTCGTAGGTTCCTGCTGGCAAAGCATAACGTTGCACATCCAGAAAATTCTTCATATAGCGACTTGTATCTTTACTTTCAGAACCCAAAAGTTCGTATTTGTCAAAATTGATAATGCTATCGTTTTTTCTAAAGATAATTTGCACATCAACCGTACCACGAAACGTCCCATTTTCCTGCACCATATATTTTACACTGCTCCCTTTAATTGTCAGGTATGTTTCGACATAGGGATTATTATCAGGCGTATTAAAAATGGCATAGGCCATATACGCTTTCAGTGAATTTGCCTGAAGAAAACTGCCTGGCAAAAGGACGATCAACAACAAATAGATCAACTTATTCATTTCCGTAATCTTAATGGTTTCAATTAAGCAAAGTTAGTTGAAATAATGAATGAGGTCAAGAAAATAAGACGACAATAAAAACATAATGTACAAAACCAAAGCTTTAGCTGATAAAACAGGTTTTTTAAGTAGATAAAGTATCTGCTAAAAAAGAAGTTTACCAAGGTATTGTGTATGCACAACACCTTCCCTATTTTGACTTTGTATAAATCTAACAATTAGTTTTGAGCCTGCAGATAATCAGGGCAAACGCATCTAAATAAATAATCAATATAATTAATTGAATATCAGATATATAACTTGTTTTTACGGATATTAAATTGTATATTTGCCTGATAATCAATCAGGTATAATATGTTT
>Ga0164318_10001454_pt1 | contig 21110 bp, 23 predicted proteins | sample GuaBasSedimGuay9_FD_113734 | JGI IMG/M metagenome (GOLD analysis project Ga0164318, IMG submission 113734) | Subseafloor sediment microbial communities from Guaymas Basin, Gulf of California, Mexico - Guay9, Core 4571-4, 0-3 cm | ecosystem: Environmental > Aquatic > Marine > Hydrothermal vents... | reverse complement strand
CACTTGGTCGTTTTGATCTTGTTGGTATTCCTGCTGCTCCAAGAGGTGTTCCGCAGATTGAGGTTACTTTTGATATAGATGCTAATGGTATAGTTCATGTATCTGCAAAAGACCTTGGAACAGGAAAGGAACAGAAAATAAGAATTGAATCTTCTTCTGGTCTATCCGATGATGAAATTGAAAAAATGGTTAAAGATTCTGAACTTCATGCAGAGGAAGATAGAAAAGAACGAGAAAAAGTAGAAGTTACTAATGAAGCTGATTCACTTATTTATTCAACTGAAAAATCTCTTAAAGATTTTGGAGATAAAGTTTCTGCTGAAGATAAATCAGCTATTGAAGCTGGTGTGGATGTATTGAAAAAGGCTTTGGAGTCTGGTGATATTGAACAGATAAAAACAAAGTCTGAAGAACTGAAGCAGGTTGCTCATAAACTGGCAGAAGAAATGTACAAGAGTACAGAAGCAAATGCTCCTGGTCCTGAAGCTGGACCTGAAGGGGCTGCTGGTACTGCACAAAGTGGTGAAGATGCTCAGTCCAAGAGCGGAACAGTTGAAGATATCGATTATGAAGTAATTGATGATGAAGATTCGGACAAATAAATAGATAGAGAGTTTTTAGTTTGGCAAAACGAGATTATTATGAAGTGCTCGGGGTATCTAAGGATGCCTCGACTGACGAAATAAAGAAGGCATATAGAAAACTTGCAATTAAGTATCACCCTGATAAAAATCAGGGTGATAAGGAAGCAGAAGAGAAATTCAAAGAGGGTACAGAAGCCTATGAAGTTCTTGGGGATGCAAAAAAGAAGCAGGTTTATGACCAGTATGGGTTTGCCGGTGTAGAAGGAATGAATGGTGGTCAAGGCCATGATTATTCCTCTGTATATAGAGATTTTGAGGATATCTTTGGTGATTTTGGTGGTATTTTTGATTCTTTCTTTGGTGGAGGAGGCGGCGGTGGCCGGCGAAGTGGTCGATCTGCTAAACCAAGAGGATCAGATCTACGGTACAACCTTAATATCCCTTTTACTGATGCTGTTTTTGGAACTAAGGTTCAGATTAGTTATAACAGACATGTTGAATGTTCATCCTGTAATGGTACTGGAGCTGAATCCGGTGGTGGTAAAAAAATGTGTCCCACCTGTGGTGGAAGTGGTCAGGTAAGACGAAGTTCTGGTTTTTTCTCTATTGCTTCAGCATGTCCTACATGCAACGGTGATGGATTTGTTATCGAAAATCCTTGCAAGAGTTGTAGAGGCGCAGGTGTAGTTTCTAAAAGCCAGAAGATTAAGGTAACTATACCCCCTGGAATTGAGTCTGGGAAAAGGATAAACATTCCTGGTCAGGGGAATGCCAGTCCTAATGGCGGGATAACAGGTGATTTATACGTTTATATTACAGTTACACCCCATAAATATTTTGAGCGGGACGGAGCTGATGTTTACTGTGTAGTTCCCATATCTATGACTCAGGCTTCTCTTGGTTCGGAATTGCATGTAAAAACACTTGATGATAAAAAAGCTAAGTTGAAGATTCCTTCAGGAACTCAGAATGATAAGATTCTACGCCTGCGTGGAGAAGGTATTCCTTATCTTCATAATGCAGGCAGACGGGGTGATATGTATATTAAAATAAGAGTGAATATACCAACCAAGTTGAGTAGTAAGGCCAAATCCTTGTTAAAGGAGTTATCCGCTTTGGATAACGGCAATAATAGTCCTGAACCTATACCCTTATCAGAATTAAGATAGAAAACAGTCCCTTTGGCATATTATATTGTCAAAGGGGCTTTTTTTTATGGGAGTCTTCTCCGATAGTAAAAAAATGAATTATATTAAATTTTGTATATTGTTATTATTTTTATTTTCCGGAAATTTGTTTTCTTTAGAACGTAATATTAAAGTAATAGATATTATATCTGATCTTGCTGATAATATGGAAGATACTTTTGTTGAAGAATATGATTCCAATAATGATGGCAGTGTAGATTATCTTGTTAGAACCAATCTTGATGGTGATAAAGTTTTGGAATTGATGGATTTTAATCATGATGGGACGATGGATGATTTTTATTTCTATACTGAGGGAATTATAGTCAGGCGTGAGGTTGATTCAAATTTTGATTTTAGTATTGATATATGGGTATATATTAAAGATGGCTCTCTGATTGAAAAGTATGAACAGGATATGGATTTTAATGGTGATATAGATAAGGTTAAAATATTTGGTGGAGAAGAAGAAAGTTGAAAGGTACAGTTTATACAGGTTTTCATAGCATAGAAGAGCTTCTTAAGAAGAAAAAAACTGATGGAATTCTTTATTACTCAAAAATTAACAAAAGAAACACAGTAGTTCTTGATCTGGCAAAAAAGCAGGGATATAAGACATCAAAGATCTCTGATATCGAAATAGCAAAAATAATTGAAGATACCAATCATAGAGGAATAGCATTTGTCAGTTCTTCAGGATCGATAAATAAAGAGAACACAGGTGGAAAATCTGCAAGGAAAAACTATTCAGATCTTGAAACCTATCTTAATAACTTAAAATCTGATAATGCTCTGGTAGTCATTTTAGATGGAGTTACTGATCCTCATAATCTTGGAGCAATAATTCGAAGTTCCGATCAATTTTATGCTGATATGGTTCTTCTCCCATCAAGAAACAGCGCTAAAGATAATTCAACTGTTTCTAAAACTTCTGCAGGTGCAGTTAATTATGTTAATATTAATGTTGTTACAAATATAAGCAGGGCTATGGATCAGCTTAAAAAGGCAGGTTTTTGGATCTATGGTGCTGATATGAACGGAACAAGTATTTCTAAGACAAACCTCACCGGTCGAGTTGTTCTTGTAATGGGGTCAGAAGGCAAGGGCTTGCGTGAGTTGACCAGAACCAAATGTGATAATCTAATATCAATTCCAGCAAAAGGACATGTTGATTCTTTGAATGTTTCAGTTGCTGCAGGTATAATGATGTATGAAATTCGTCGTCAGCAGGATTTTTCGTAGGGGCGATTCATGAATCGCCCCTACGAAAAATTGACGCCCCTACAAAAAATTGACGCCCCTACAAAAAATTGACGCCCCTACAGAAATATTTCATCCCTATGGCAAATATTCCTTAAATATATCCCTGTATTCTTCCAGGTTTTCGGCGTGGACAATTCTGTTTCGCAGAGCCGCAGATCCTTCTTCGCCTTTTGTGTAGCTGCATAGCTGTTTTTTCATTTCCCTGCAAGCTGTTTGTTCCCCTTTATAATGAACTGCCAGAGAAAGATGTTCCCATGCTGTTTGTATTTTAATATCCATACTATTTGTTACTATAGATTCATTTCCTATAAGCAGATTTTTTGTTCTTTCGAAAATAAATGGATTTCCCATAGCACCTCTGGCAAAAAGAACTCCATCAACACCTGTGGTTTCCAGCATTTTAAAAGCATCTTCGGCAGAAAATATATTTCCTGATCCTATTACAGGAACATCAAAATTAGATTTCAGATTTTTAATTGATTCCCAGTCTGCTTCCCCACTGTAACCCTGACTACGGGTTCGTCCATGCATCGTTAAAAGGCTTGCACCACCCTCAATTGCCGATTCAGCAAAGTTAAGATAGTTTATTGAATTTAAATCCCATCCAGTTCTGAATTTTACTGTTACAGGGATATCTGTTTCACCAACTATTGTTTTTATTATTTCTTTAATTACATCTGGTGTTTTCATTAGTGCAGATCCAGCCCCGTTTTTTGTAACCTTTGGTACCGGGCATCCGCAATTTATATCTATAACAGTTGGATCAGCTTTCAATAATTCAGGAATAGCTCTTTTTGCAGTATCTGCATTTGACAGGAAAATTTGAATTCCAAACAGTTTTTCATTTTCTGCTCTTTCCATCAATTTTCTGGTTTTCTCACTATTTCTTGCAAGGGCTTCTGCAGATACCATTTCGCTGTAGGTAAAAGATGCTCCCCGGTCAAGACAGATTGACCTGAAGGCTTTATCCGTGAATCCTGCCAGGGGGGCAAGAAACAAATTCCCGGGTATTGTTACATTTCCAATATGAACAGGGTGAAAAAAAGATTCTTTCATCTATTTAACCTGAAAATTATAAATAATTTTTTTGTTTGAAATTTATTATATATTTTGAAATCATTCCTCAAGACCAAAAAAACGAAGGCTGTTTTCATATAGAGTCGTACTCACTTCTTCCAGATCTTCTTCACGAAGTTCTGCAATAAATTCAGCAGTTGCTTTCAAATATGCCGGTTTATTTCTCTTTCCTCTAAATGCAGAAGGCACCATGAAGGGGCTTTCTGATTCAATAAGAATTCTATCGAGAGGGAGATTTTTTGCTGTCTCATGAAGGTTCCTTGCATTTCTGTATGTTACATTTCCAGCAAATGAAAAGTAAAGATTAAGATCGAGAGCTTCTTTTGCAAAATCCCAATTTTCAGAATAGCAATGAAGTACTCCCCCTTTTGGTGGCAGTTTATCCCGAAGAATTTCCAGGACATCCCTGCCTGCTTCTCTGTTGTGAATAACTACAGGTAGGTCATACTGATGAGAAAGTTCCAGCTGTCTTATGAATAATTCTATTTGGGAATCCTTGTTTCCAAATTTTCTATAATAATCAAGACCAATTTCTCCAATAGCTACAACCCTATCTAATTTGATCCCTTCTTCAATTTTTATTTCCCAATCCTTTCCCGGATGCATAACTTCTGAAGGAGAAACGCCGATACTATGATATATATGGTTTGCTGTTGATAGATTTTGATAAACCTGAAAGAAGTCCTGTAGGTTATTGCAAATACTAAGTATGTGGGCAATACCTTCTTGTTTTGCTTCCTGAGTAATTATAAGCTGGTCAATAGGATCTTCTGTAATTAAGCCAATATGGGCATGAGTATCAAATAATTTCATAAGGTTATCCATTAATGCAAAGATTTGTTGAATTAATCTGTTTCATGAAACAGATTATATAAAAAACAGTATCACGAAGAATGGCTGTGGTCAATTACATTTGACAATATTTTGTCATAATGGTATTCTAATTCATTCTTTGGAGGAGATTGAATGTCATCGGCTCATAATTATAAAAAAGTTGAGAATATAGTTTTGGATTTTTTTATAAGCCATTTCAATATATTTGTTGCATCTATTGCTGGTTTTTACAACAGGGTAATGACCCGTGGAAGACAGCGGTTTACTGTAATGCTTATTCCTCACTCAGAGAAACAAATATTTAATTTCAAAATATCCGTATTTTCACTCGTATTCATCTCTTTTCTTCTTTCCGGAATAATTCTTGTTTTTTTTGTTTTTAGTACTCAGTTTAGTGGACTTTCTCAGTTATTAATAACCAAAACCGAGGCTTTAAAGGATACCAGTGCAAGTCTGGAAATTATGAGGGATGAAGTTAATGAATTAAGAAATGTATCCAGAAGTTTTGAGTCTTCATTAAACAGTACTTTAGGTGTATTAGGACTGGAATTGAATAATAGTAAATCAGATGAAAATGCAGGTGGTGATCTTGCATCTTTTTATAATATTGAAGAGCAGGATAGTGGTACTTTGAAGGAGATTACAGATCTTCAGAGTTTAAAAACATTTTTAACTGAATCTGGTAAATCTTTGGAAAAAGTGTCAGATATTTTTGCCTCCCAGGGAGATCTTCTTGCAGATTTGCCTACTGTATGGCCCGTTGGATCTGGAATTGGCAGAATTACGAATTATTTTGGACCGGAAATTCACCCCTTTACGGGTCAATGGTATCTACATAAAGGTATAGATATAGCTTCTTACAGAAGGGGTGTTACAATAAATGCAGCTGCAAATGGGAAGGTTGTAGAAAGAATGTATGATGCGATGGGTTTTGGTAATTATGTTGTTATCCGGCATTCCTATGGGTACAGTACAAAATATGCTCATATGGATAAAGTTTATGTGGAAGAGGGTGATATTGTAACTCAAGGCCAAAAATTAGGGACTATGGGTAATACTGGTTTATCTACAGGACAGCATCTTCATTTTGAAGTTCGAATAGGTTCTCAGGTTGTTGATCCTCTGAGATTTCTTGATATAAATTCTGGTATTCATTAAGTCTTTATCTTTAATACTACAACAGGAAGCAATGTAACATGAGTGATCATCTTGGAAAAAGCGGTGTATTTATAAATTCTATTGTAGGAGATGGTACAAGATTCGTAGGAGATCTTGAATTGAATGGTTTGCTGCGTATAGATGGTGATTTTATTGGTAATATAAAAACAGATGGTAAAGTACTAATAGGTAAGAATGGAAGAGCTGAATGTACTATTAAAGCAGATACTGTTGTTATTGGCGGTGTTGTAAAGGGTGATATTGTTTCCAGTGGAAAGGTTGTAATTCTCTCAACTGGAATGTTAATTGGTAATGTTTCAACTCCCCGGCTAATATCTGAAGATGGTGTAATTCTTAATGGATTATGTTTGATATCCAATACAGATGATACTCTTGTTTCAAGTGAATCAAAATCATCATATACTATAGAAGGCAATGGTCTTGAAAAGTACAACCCTGCAAAAATTATTAACTAATGGGAAAAATTTCAGCTGCTGATAGATCTTTTCGTAAAAAAAAATCCAGTACACCCAGAAAAAAAGTAGATAGTGGTACGGTTGAAAAGTTGAGTTTTTCTTCTCTATTGAATGTAGGCAAAAATGAAGCTGTTGATTTTGAGGATATTGATTATTCCAATTTGGATCTTGAAGACCTTCTGGATAGTATTCATGAAGCTGGAGATGCATTAAAAGATATTCCTACCTTGCAAAATGTTAAGACTTATAAGAGTGCTGTTTCAAAATTTCTTAATTTTATAGTAAAAAATTCATTGGAGACAAAAACAACTGCAGGATCAAATTTTAATCCATTGAAAAAACAAAAAAAGTATACAATAATCAGAGTAGTAGACGAGAAACTTGAGCGTTTGGCTGCAGGAGTATTGCAAAATCAGTCAGACAAGCTTTATATTCTTGAAAAAATTGAGGAAATTAATGGACTTATAGTTAATCTTCTTAAATAATATAGAGGTAATTAAATGAGTGACCATATAGATAGTTTAGAAATTGAGGAACCTTCCAGTCATAGTTCATGTTCCGATCTGAGCTGCGGTGAAAGTGAATCTCTTTACTGTACTGTTAAAGTTTTACATTCCAGTGAAACTCAAACATGTAGAATGGAATCAGCAGATCATGTAAAGAGAGGCGATTTTGTCCTTATAAATTCCAGATACGGGAAAGATCTTGCTGTAGTTCTTGGATCGGTAAAGTGCATTTGTAAATCTGAAAAAGATAAAATTGAGGATATAATTAGAATTGCAGATGAAAAAGATATTTCCAGATATGAAAATAATCTCGAAAAAGAAAAAGAAGCCTTAAAACTCTGTAAGGTAAAAATAATCGAACATAAGCTGGATATGAAACTGATATCTGCTCATTATCTTCTGGAGGAATCTAAAATACTTTTTTTCTTTACAGCTGAATCCCGGGTTGATTTCAGAGATCTTGTAAAAAATCTTGTATCAATTTTTAAAATGCGTATTGAATTACGACAAATTGGTGTAAGAGATGAATCCAGGGTTTTAGGAGGACTTGCTGTTTGCGGGCGAAATTACTGCTGTAACGGTGTTACTGATAAGCTTAAGCCTGTGTCAATTAAAATGGCAAAAGAGCAGAGTCTTTCTTTGAATTCTATGAAAATATCTGGTCCTTGCGGACGATTATTATGTTGCCTTTCTTATGAATATGATTTTTACCTGGAAGAGAAGCATAAATATCCCTCTGAAGGAAGTCGAATTTTATCTGGTAAGGATCAGTATAAGGTTCTTGATGCTAATGTTATAACCAAAAAAGTTTCTGTTGTTTCAACTGATGGTGTTTTTTTTACAGTCCCTCTGGAGTATCTGGAAAAGGGTGTTTCAGCTAAGTGGACAATATTAGAAGCATATTTTGAAACTCAATAGAGATTAAGAAACCATGAGTGGCAGGTTAAAGATATCTTGACAGTCAGCAGTAATTTTGATATTTTGCTGAATTGTTACCAATTTGAAAATTGTTCCAGGAGGATACATGATAAAGACAGATCAGGCCGCAAAACGGCTTAGACAAAGTGAAAAGAGAAGACTTAGGAATAGAATGTCAAAAAGCACAATTCTTACTTCTAAAAAACGTTTTTTAGCTGCAGTTAAGGAAAATGATAAGGAAAAAGCTGGTTCTGAGCTAAAAGAGATAGTTAAGTTACTTGATACTTCAGCTGGGAAAGGGTTGTTTCACAAAAAGACTGTAGCCAGAAAAAAATCAAGACTACATAAAGCTTTAAATTCCATGAGCGCTTAGATTAGATATACTGGAAAAATAATGGAATCAAACAGCAAACTTACAAAAGCCGAAATTATTGATAATATTTATGAAGAGTTGGACATAGACCGTGCTGATATTCATAAAATTATTGATAGGCTGTTTGACCATCTGAAAGATGCTTTGAGTGCTGATCAGGTTATTGAACTTCGGGGGTTTGGTACTTTTGAAATTCGTACCCGTAAGGGGCGTGAAAAGGCTCGGAATCCCAGGACCGGTGAAATTATACCTGTTAAAACTCATGGTGTTGCAGTATTCAGGCCTGGGAAACAGTTGAAAAAAAATGCCTGGGATCTTAGAGGGTAGATAATGTTTTCATCTTCTTCCCATACAAGTATAAAAAACAATAATATTGGAGCATTTTTTAAAAAAGCAACTGTAGAATTACTACTGCTTGTTTTATCTTCTGTATTGTTTTCATTGGCTTTTCCCAGTGTTGTTTCTACCTGGGGGATTGCGCCAATTGCTTTTATTTCAATAATTCCTGTATTTATAGTAGTTCATAAAAGCAGTTGGAAAGCTATTGTACCCTATGGTGCTTTTTATGGATATATTACTTATGGGATATTTAATTACTGGCTATCTACTTTTCATCCTTTGGCAATAATAATTGTTCCTACCATATATGCAACCTATTTTGTTATTCTTTTTCCTGTTTTAAAACTTGCAGATAAACTTTTTCCAAGATATGGATATTTAGTTCAGGCTTTGTGCTGGATTGGTTATGAATATCTGCGTACACAAGGTTTTTTAGGATATTCGTACGGGATAATTGGTTACAGTATGTTCACGGTGTTACCTTTTATACAAATAGCTTCTGTTACAGGTGTCTGGGGTGTCTCTTTTCTTGTTATCTTACCTTCTGCCTATCTAGGAAATGGATTAAAAAATGGCTGGGCGCAGTTTTTTGATTTTTTCAGGAAACATCGCACCGACAGTTATATTTATGGTGGCTTGGTAGTTATAAATTTATTTTTCGGATTTTTAGTGATGACAGATTATTCGGACTCTCCTCAATGGCGTGTAGCTTTAATACAGCACAATGCAGATTCATGGAAGGGTGGACAAAGAACATATGAACGTAATTTTAAATTATTGCGGGATTTGAGTCTGGAAGCTGTAAAAGAAAACCCTGATATTGTTGTATGGTCCGAGACAGCATTTGTCCCTGGAGTGGACTGGCATAGCAGGTATAGGACTGATAAAGAGCGTTTTGCCCTTGTTGCTGATTTAAAGGAGTTTCTTGCAACACAGAATATCCCTTATCTATTCGGTAATGATGATGGCCAAAAAAAAGATCCAAACCTGCCTCCTGTTTTGCCAGATGGTTCTTCTAACAAGTTGGATTATAATGCTGTATTGCTCTATGAGGGTGGCGAACTTAAGGATACTTATAGAAAAGTTCATCTTGTTCCATTTACGGAAAATTTTCCTTATAAAGAATCTCTACCTGGAATATATAAAATACTGGTAAATAATGACTATCATTTTTGGGAGAGGGGAATAGAATACACTGTATTTGATGCTGCAGGTGTAAAATTTTCGACACCCATATGTTTTGAAGATGCTTTTGGATATTTATCCAGAAATTTCGTAAAGCAAGGTGCTGAAGTTATTGTAAATTTAACAAACGACTCATGGTCCGGAGCTTTATCGTCTCAGATGCAGCATTTAGGTATAGCTGTTTTTAGAGCAATAGAGAATCGTAGAAGTCTTGTTCGTTCTGCTAATTCCGGTATGACTGGGATAATTGATCCTGATGGTAGAATAATTTCTCTTCTGGAACCCTTTAAAGCAGATTATTTAGTTGGAGATGTTCCTGTTTATACAGAAAGAACTACTGTTTATACAATGCTTGGAAATTGGTTTGCCATTGTTTCAATTCTACTTTCTGTGGTTTTTATTCTTTTTGGCTTAATAAAATCAGTATTTATACTTTTAAAGCATAATAAATAGTATTAGCCTTAATATTTTGGTTCCTGAGCTTGCCTGCGGACTAATTTGGAATTGACAAGAGCCCTTAAGTATAGGATTATATATTGATGGATGAAAAAGCGAAAATTCTTATAGTTGATGATGAACCTCGAAATCTTGATTTCTTTGATGTAATGCTTGATAAGCTTGGTTTTGAAGTTGCAAGAGCAGAGAATGGAATAATAGCTCTCGAGATGGTTGTAGAGTTCAAACCGGATTTAATTCTTCTTGACAATGTTATGCCTAAGCTGTCGGGATGGCAGGTTACACGGCTATTAAAACAGGATCCTGAATATTCTGAGTATAAAGATATATCGATTATTATGTTTTCTGCTATGGATGATGTGAGGGACAAAATAGAAGGGTTTGAGCTGGGTGTTGATGACTACATAACCAAGCCATTTAATTTTTCCGAAGTAATAGCAAGAATCAGAGCTGTTTTGAAGAATAGGGAAATTTATAAGCAAAATCTTGTCAAAGAACGAAGATTTGATCAGATTGAATCTTTTAGTGATTCGGTATTGTCTTTTTTAAATCAACTAAGAGAACCTCTGGAGCAAATTCTGTCCAGATCAACACCGGACGTGGCTATGGATGATTCTACTGCTGATTTTTGTAGTTTTGTATCTACAGAAGCAGAAAAGGCAGTTGTCTCTTTGGATGAATTCAGAGAAGAAATTTCCAGGTTGACTGAGAATGAAATTGAGTCTAATAGAAATGGTAATTTTTTAAAGGAACTGGATCAAAGAATTCATAAACATTTTGTGAAATCTGAGGATCCTGATGGAGAATAATCATGATTAGTGAAGATAAAAAGAAAGTAATTGATATATTTGCCCAGGGAAGAAAAAAATATAAACTTGCAGATTTTAAAGGTGCAAGGAAATTATTTGCAGATGCTCTCAAGGTTGATTCTGAAGATGGACCTTCGCAAGTTTATTATGCCAGATGTAAGCACTATATTGATAACCCTCCTCCAGAAGACTGGGATGGTGTTTTTGTAATGACTTCCAAGTAAGGGGTTGATTTATCAAACCTATGAGCAGGAACTATCTGGTTTTAGGTGTCAGTACAATTAAACGTTAATAAATAATTTTGGGAAAAAATTTATATGTCAAAGAAAAATATTAGGAACAATCTTCATAAAATGGCTACTACTCTTGGTAGTGAGACTATTTTTGCAGGTATAATGCGCTTTACAGACTCTCTGCAGATTAATGGAAATCTGGAAGGTGAAATAATTTCTACAGGTACACTTTATATTGAGGAAAGTGCGGTTATAAATGCTAATATACAGGTTGGTTCTATAGTTGTTGCAGGTGTTGTAAATGGAAATATTATTGCTACAGAGAAATTGGAAATTCTAACATCTGGTAAAGTTTATGGTAATATTCGTACAGCAAGACTAAGAATTGCAGATGGTGTCGTTTTTAAAGGGAAATGTGAAATGATAAGAGACCCCAAAACAGTTGATATTTTTTCTGCGAAAGTAGATAAACTCAAGAAGACGGTTGGTGGTGTTTAAGAATATTACCGCATCAGTAATTGCAATAGGTTCTGAGTTGAGTTCCGGTAAAATTCAGGATAAACACGGGAAATATACCAGCTCCATATTATCAGATATGGGATTCAGGGTTGATAGTATTGTACTTATTCCTGATAATGAGAATATCCCTTTTTTTATTGAAACCCGCAAAGATAAAATCGACCTTTTAATAGTTACAGGTGGTCTAGGTCCAACTTCTGATGATATAACCAGGTCTGTTATTGCAAATGCTTCCGGAGTTGATTTAATTTTAAATAATGATATCTGGTCAGATCTTCAGAAACGTTTTCCTGGAATAATGAATGATTCCAGAAAAAAACAGGCTTATATTCCTGATGGATTTACTGTTATTGATAATTTCTGCGGTACAGCTCCTGGATTTTCAGGATATATTGGTAATACACTTGTATTTTGTCTTCCTGGACCTCCTTCAGAAATGCAGGATATGTTTGAGCGTTCTGTTGTTCCTTCGATAATCAAAAAATTTAACCTTCCTAAACCTGAAATAAAAAATATTACTTGTTTTCTTATATGTGAGTCCAGTCTCGAAAATGCCTGCAGGGATTATAATAGTAAGGAGATAACCTGGGGAACAAGAGTTCAGTCATATAGGATAAGCCTTTATCTTCAAGGGGGAACTAAAGAGGGCCGATTACAGTTTTTTGCTTACTTACAGAAATATTTTGGAAAAGAACTGATTGTTGCAGATGACAGAACAGCTGAAGAGATACTTGTTAGTTCCCTTAAAAGAGCAGGGAAAACTATAAGTCTTGCTGAATCTGTTACAGGGGGTCTTATTGGAAAACTTATTACAGATATACCTGGAAGTTCCAGTATTTTATGGGGATCTCTTGTAACTTATTCAAATAAGGCCAAACAGGAAGTTTTAGGGTTAAAAAAAGATTTTATTATAGCTAATGGAGTTGTTTCCAAAGAGGCTGTAGAAGAAATGACTTCTCGTGTTATGCTCCTTGCAGATTCGGATATTTCCCTGTCTGTTTCAGGGTATGCAGGTGGATCCCATGATTTAGATGAAGACACTGGTAATATCTGGATTGCAGTAAAAAATAGAAATTCTAAAGTTTTTTCAAAAAACTTTAAATTTTCCGGTTCCAGAGATTTAATAAGGAGAAAAACTGCAGTTGCAGCTATGTTATTGGCTGAATCTTCTTTGGTATGGCCTGAAAGGCTTGACAGTTCTGATCAGTGGCAATATAGTTAGGGTAGTTCTTAATAATGACCCCAAGATCAAAAATAAAATCCATAATAAAATGAATAATTTAAGTTTTTTAGATACTGATCTTATAAGTCAGAAAAATAATGATTCTTATAGAGAAAATAAAAATAACAAACTTGTAAAAGATGAAAATAAAAAGCGAGGAAGCAATGGCGGAAATTGAAGCTGATGCCTCAGATGTTGAAGTAGTAACACGTCCAAAGAGAAAAAAAATTAGAGTGGAACTCATTAGGGAAACAATATCAAGTAAGGATGAGGGTGAAGCTGCCTCAGACTCAAAGGTTGTGGATGAGAACCCTGATACGAAAGTTGTGTCCGAGGTTCCTGTAACTGAAACCTCCAGAAAAGTAGTTCCCAAGAGAAAACCAAGATCCAGACCAGGTCAACGAAACAGGCAAAAACCTGTTGATAATACTAATAAAGAGAAATTAAGTATCAATGAGCTTTCAAGGATGACAGTACCTATTTTAAGGGATCTGGGCGAAAAACTTGGTATTAGTCTTGATACTTTAATGACTATGAAAAAGCAGGAAGTTATTTTTTCTATTTTAAAAGCTCATACTCAGGCAGGTGGCATTATTTATGCCTATGGTTCTTTGGAAATTCTTCCAGATGGTTATGGGTTTCTTAGATCTCCGCAAAATAGTTATCTTCCTGGTTCAGATGATATTTACATGTCGCCATCACAAATCAGGCTGTTTATTCTTCGTACAGGAGATACTGTCTATGGTCAGATTCGACCTCCTAAAGAGGGTGAACGCTTCTTTGCCATGCTTAGAGTTGAGAAAGTTAATGATGATGAACCTTTAGTTGCTCAATCAAGAGTTTCTTTTGAAAGTTTGACTCCTTTGTATCCTGAAGAAAGACTTGATCTTGAAACTCCGGATGGTAATGTGTCTACCAGGTTAATTAATCTTTTTTGTCCCATTGGTAAAGGTCAGAGAGGTTTAATTGTTAGTCCACCAAGAACAGGAAAAACTATTCTTCTTCAAAAAGTGGCAAATGCAATTACAACAAATCATCCTGAAGTTTTTCTTATAGTATTACTAATTGATGAAAGGCCTGAAGAAGTAACTGATATGAGGCGCAGTGTAAAAGGGGAAGTTATTGCTTCTACCTTTGATGAGCAGGCAACACGCCATGTTCAGGTAGCAGAAATGGTTATAGAAAAAGCAAAGAGACTTGTAGAGCATAAAAGGGATGTAGTTATTCTTCTGGATTCTATTACAAGGTTGGCCAGAGCTTATAACCAGACCGTTCCAACCTCAGGAAAGATTCTCTCGGGTGGTGTTGATTCGAATGCACTCCATAAACCAAAAAGGTTTTTTGGTGCTGCCAGAAATATTGAAGATGGCGGTAGCCTCACTATTGTAGCTACAGCTCTTATTGAAACCGGCTCCAGAATGGATGAGGTTATCTTTGAGGAATTCAAAGGAACTGGTAATATGGAAATTAATCTGGATAGGAAAATGGCAGATAGAAGACTCTATCCTGCTATGAATATTAAGAAGTCAGGTACCAGAAAAGAGGAACTTCTTCTTAGTGAAGATGAATTAAACAAGATGTGGGTGTTAAGAAAAGTAATTAATCCCATGGATGACATGGAAATTATCGAACTGATGATTGACAGAATGCGTAAAAGTAAGAATAATGAGTCGTTCCTGGCATCAATGAACACCAAGTGATACTTTAATATATTTTAATATATAAACTACCAGGTAATAGACTAATACAGGCGATTAAACTGCATCAAAGACCTGTACTTAGTAATAGAGGAGAAAAGAAATGAAAGCTGGAATACATCCAAAATATGAAATGACAACCATTAAATGTGCTTGTGGTAATGAGATTCAGACTAAATCAACATCAAAAAATATTGAAGTTGAAATTTGTTCAGCCTGTCACCCTTTTTATACAGGGAAGCAGAAACTTGTAGATACAGCAGGACGAATTGAGAGATTTAACAAGAAATATGGTGTAAAATCTGCAGAATAATAATTTCTAATTGGTTTAATCATGTTGGGGCGGGTTAAAAACCCGTCCTTATCTTTTTTTATTTAAAAATATTTGTTTTTTCAATATAAATCCCGTAAAACAGATAAAATCCTATAATGAAAATCATCATAATTGGGAACCAGTCACCTAAAATTGTATAAATAGTTAAAGTATTCCTTTTATAGACAGGTATTGTTGCTGTAATGGTGGCAGACTCGTATAGAGGTAGTGTGTGATTCATTTGTCCCCAGGGGTCAATTACAGTACTTACACCTGCATTAGTTGACCTGATAAGTGTACGCCTGGTTTCAATTGTCCTAAGCCTTGCAGCAGCAAGGTGCTGAGTTTCTCCTGAGATTGTTTTTGACCAGGAATCATTGGAAAGATTTATTAGAATATCAGCACCATTTTTAATCATTCCCCGGGTTATATATGGAAATGAGTCTTCAAAGCAGATAGGAGCACCAAACCTTACATATTCCTTTTTATTATTGATAGGTATTTCAAATATAATATTCGATTTCCCCAGTGCCCATCCCTGATTATCTATTCCTATAATATTTTTAAAAAATGAACTAACTATTTTCATATTCCAAAATGGTATATTTTCTGCAAAGGGAACAGGATGGCTTTTTCCATAATATTCCAGTATTTTCCCCTCTGGAGACACTAGAAGTACTGCATTAAGGACTTCCATTGTACTTCTATCAAGTATATATGGACTTCCTACCAGAATGGGAGTATCTATATCTTTTAAAAATAATGTAAAAGGGTCACCCTTTGGTTCTTTTTTATATCTGGGACTATTTTCCATATATGGATAGCGAAAAGCATTTTCACTCCAAATAACCAGATCTGGTGTAATATTATTTTTTGAAAGTGCCTCTCTTGTTAAATCCTGGCCTTTCTTAATACTCTCAATCTCTTTTCCTGATACCCAGGAGTCTGCATTCTGCTGTACCATTAGTACTGTAATAGATTTTTCCCATGGAATTTCTACATTAGTTGTATAAATCCCATAAATAAAACTTCCAATTAATATAATTAGTGTAAATATCCATTTAAAAATAATACTTTTTCCACGTATTAAAATAGTTTCGAGTAGCATTGTATTTATCAAAACAATAAGAAAGGATACACCCCATTGTCCGGTAATATCTGCAATTTGTACAAAGGGTGCAATTTGTGCTGTATGTGCCATTAGACCCCATGGAAATCCTAAATAACCTATCGATTTTAAATATTCATATACAATCCATATTCCTGCTGTAATAAAAGGTCTGTATGCTCCGGATTTTCCAGCTGCTGCAATAAAGGGGGAAAGTATAATAAAATAAAGAATATGTGCAGCAGCAACACCGGAAAGAGTCCAAAATGAAAAATCTTCAAAGAAAAGAAGCCAAAAATAGATGAATATTGAGGAGAGTAGTCCAAAAAGCGCTCCCAGAACTATTGTCTCTTTGAAACTTACAGAATTGAATAAAGCGTAAAAAAGGGGTATAAGAGCTATAAAACCAATTGAAAGACTTCCATAGTGGAGGAATTCATTTGGTAGTGCCATGGCATATAGAAAAGAAGAAAAAATAATAAGTGCAATTTTATTTTGAATCATGTTATCATAGTATATTATTTAATATTAGAAGCACTAGTGAAGAAAGGTAGTTTTTGCGTCAGTTGAATGTGTTTTTTCAGAGAAGAAATACTTAGGAAGCAGGAAATGTGATATTACGCAAAAAGCTTTAAAAAGAATTTGTTGATTTTCAGTGTGTTTTCTAATAGTATGGAACTGGTGGTAATAATTTGAAAGATACTTCCATGGATGAGATGAAAAATTTACACAAATCTGAGTATGGTTTGGAGCCGGAAGTGATAGCCGAAGCTCCCGGGGTTATAAATTTGCTTGGAGAGCATACAGACTTCAGTGATGGTTATGTAATTCAGGTTGCAATAAATAATACTGTAAAAGTTGCTATATCAAAAAGAGACGATAATTCTTTAAGATTTTTTGCATCAGATTTAGGTGAACGAAAAAAAACAACTATAGCTAATTTAAAATATAAAAGAGAAGACCGCTGGGCAAATTATATAAAGGGTGTTTTATACGAATTTATTCAATTGGGGTATAATTTCAAAGGTTTGGATATAACTATTCTTGGTGATATTCCTCAGGGGGTTGGTCTTGGCTCTTCTGCAGCTATTGGAATAGCTTCAGCTTTGTCTCTTAGGAATCTTTTTAATTTTGAAATAACAGATATTCAACTTGTTCAGGCCGCCTATCTATCTGAAAGTGCTTTTATTGGGAATTCAGAAAGACTTACAGATCAATTTTGTTCCTACTATGCAGAAGAAAACAGTTCTGTTTTTCTGGATATCCGGACATTGGAATATGCTAATATCCCTTTTGATTTCAGTGAATATAAGCTGGTTATTACAAATAGCAATGTTCCTGTTGTGGATAGCGAGGAGGAGATAGGGGAACGTCAGGCAGAATGCCAAAAATGTGTCGGAATTATTAATTTGAAAAATAGCGGTTCCAGTCTCAGAGATTTTGATCAATCAGATCTTGATCAGAGTATGGGTAAACTTTCTGAAGCATCCAGAAGGCTTTGCCTTCATGTTGTTGATGAAAATCAACGTGTACTGGATGGTAAAAAGTTTCTGGAGCAACGGGATTATCGCTCCTTCGGCAGGCTCTTGAACAGATCGCATGAAAGTCTGAGGGATAACTTTGAGGTTTCCTGTCCTGAACTTGACTGGCTTGTAAAAAGAGCAGCTGAGATTGATGGTTGTGCTGGTTCCCGTATGGCGGGTCCTGGTTTTTGTGGATGTACGGTATCTTTAATGAGAGAAGATGTATTTGAAAAATATGATACAAGACTTGAAGAATATGACCGTATTTTTGGCTTTCAGGCAGAGTATTTTGTCTGTGAACCTGCTGTTAGTGCTCGAATAATATATTCTAATATCAAAAATACTAATATTGAATAGGAAGATAAATGTCTGACTATCTTAAAATTGGATTACGATTTCTAAATTTAAAAAATTATTCCAGTGCGTTAGAGGAATTTTTACTGGTTGATAAAGATCCTTCAGAATTTTTAGATCTTTCCTACTATCTTGGAATCTGTTATACCAATCTGGAAAAATACGACCAGGCATTACTTTATCTTGAACAGGTAGTTACAAATCATTCAGATATTCTAATGGTATATCAGTGCAGGCTTATTCTCAGTTATATTTATTCTGTAACAGGGCGGTACAAACTGGCAGAATTTGAACTTAAAGAACTTATAGAAGCTGGTTTTGAGTCTGCTCAGATCTATGGAAATCTTAGTTATATAAGCTATTCACAACGCTTAATTGATAAAAGTCTGGAATATTTAGAAAAAGCATCCAAACTCGAACCGGATAATCCTAATATTTTAAACTCTATGGGATATATTCTTGCTAATGAAGATCTTAATTCAGAAGAATCTATTCAATTTTGTAAAAAAGCTGTAAAGCTGAAAAATGAGTACCCGGCATATCTGGATTCCCTTGGGTGGGCATATTTTAAAGCAGGGAAAAGTAATGAAGCGTTGCTTTTTCTCCGGAAAGCTTTGTCTTTAGCTGGTAGTAATAAGATTATTGCATCCCATCTAAAAACAGTGTTAGGTGAAATTAAGTAGATATCAAATACTAAACGGAGTATACTAAAAACTGTGAAAAAAATAATTACCCGAACTAAAGTAATATTTATCCTCCTTTTTGTCAGTTTCAATCTTTATGCACAAATAGATTTGGATGAAGTTGATGCGAACCATGAATTCCAATGGGGAATAATATCATATCATCGGGGCGAATATAATGAATCTATACTTTCTTTGGAAAAATCACTTTCTCTTAAACCCGATTGGGAAAAGACTAAGTTATGGCTGGGTAATGCTTATTTCAGGGCAGGATTTACCGATACAGCAATAGATTACTGGACAGATATTTTGGATAATGGCGGGGGAAGTGTAGATCTTAGGGTTAAGGTAGATAATTTAAAGTATCTTCGAACTATGGGACCTGATTTGAAAGAAGCTCCCCGTTATGTTTATTTTCATGAAATTCCTGGTGTAACAGATAATTATTCAATTTTTAAACGTCCCAGTTCTTGTTTTGCTACATTTGATGGAGGTTTTTATCTTTCTTCATTTGCAACTAACGAAATACATAAATTTTCTGCAAATGGAGTGGTAAAGCAAACACTCAGGGGTGGACTTAGTGCTATTAATCATCCTTTTGATATTGTGGAAACCCTGGACTACCTATTTATTTCTGAGTATTCAAGTGATAGAATAATTAGGAGTTCTAAAGCAGGTACGGGTATTATACGCTTTGGGAAAACTGGAAGTGGTTCAGGAGAGCTGTTAGGGCCTCAATTTATTGCAGATGATAAAGATAGTTATTTTTATGTTACTGAAAGTGGAAACAGGCGGGTGTCAAAATTTGATTATGATGGGAATTTTATATTCTCTTTTGGCAAAAAAAATAATTTTTTTGAAGGATTAAAACAACCAACAGGGATTGCTTATTTTAAAAATAAAGTTCTTGTAGCTGATGGAAGGAAAAAAGAGCTTATTCTTTTTGATGATAATGGCAATTTTATAAAATCGTATAAATCTGAATTACTTGTCACTCCCGAAGGGCTGTCAATCTATTCTGAAAATGAGTATTTAATTGCAGATGGAAATAGAATTGTTATTTTTAATATAGCTAATGAGTCTTTTAAAATTTTTGCTCAATTAGAACAGAACGCCAGGCTTATGAAAGCTGTTAGGGATATAAATGGTAATATTATTACTATTGATTTTAATGGTAATAAAGTAACTTCGCTTACAGATTTTACAAGAATGTATAGCGGTCTTAATTTAAGCATAGACAGAATTCTTTCGGATGATTATCCGAAGATCCTGGTGGAGCTTACAGTTAGTACTGTTGATGGATCAAAATATGTAGGCCTTGAAGAGAATAATTTTTTACTTGCAGAAGATAGCTATACCAATAATAGCATGTCGCTGATATCGACTGGGAATAAATCTGATTTTGTTGATATTAGTTATCTTATTGAAGGCTCAGATTCTATGAAGAATTCTGGTTCGGCTAAAGTAGATGCAGTTAGGGATCTTCTTGATGCTATGGAAGGACGTGGACTTTTTAGTATTGTTACAGCAGAGGAAATCCCTGTTCTTGAACTTAAGCATAGTTCTGGTCTTGATAATATTAAAGATTCTCTTTCTGAAAATACAAACTACAGTAAGAACTGGAGCTTTGATCTTGGAGTACGTTTAGCTGTATCTCAGATTATGGGAGGAGGATCCAGGAAAGCCATTGTTTTTCTTTCTTCCGGTAGTTTGAATGGTGAAGCTTTTTCTAATTATAGTCTTACAGCAACTTTAGACTATTTAAATAACAATAATATTGTATTTTATACAGTCTATACTCATCAGGATGAGTTGTCTCCGGAATTGGAATTTTTAAGCAAAGAAACAGGCGGGTTAACTCTTCCCCTTTATGGTTCTTCCGGGGTTAATACAATTCTTTCCCATTTAAGAAGCAAACCATCAGGATCCTATACTCTTGAGTTTAGTACAACCAAAGATTCTGACTTTGGAAGACGTCCTCTCCCTGTTGAAGTACAGGTCTCCCTTTTTGACAGGAGTGGTAAGGATAGATCTATTTATTATGGGCCTGGGGAATAAGGGTGCTGCAATTTTTGACAGGTTCAATATATGTTTTTTTGTTGTGATTTGTCTGGTTGAGATCAGTGGTGGTAATAGATTTTAAGCAGGATGTTTTGTTTTATTTCTTTTTACTTAGTCACCAGCTAATTCCATAAGCATCCTCAGTGCATGGTTAACTGCATCCGAGTCTTTGAAGACTTTTGCAATATCAGAATCCAGTAAAACAATATTTGTGTCTTCTCTGTAAGACTTG
>Ga0164318_10001453_pt1 | contig 21128 bp, 21 predicted proteins | sample GuaBasSedimGuay9_FD_113734 | JGI IMG/M metagenome (GOLD analysis project Ga0164318, IMG submission 113734) | Subseafloor sediment microbial communities from Guaymas Basin, Gulf of California, Mexico - Guay9, Core 4571-4, 0-3 cm | ecosystem: Environmental > Aquatic > Marine > Hydrothermal vents... | reverse complement strand
GAAATATGGTTTTCTTCATGCTCCTTTTACCTCTTTTGGAAAGTTAGTTGATATGGACTTTTTCAAAAAAGTTACTATAACGAAAAGATAGAACATAGGCAGAGGGGATTGATTAATCCCCTCTTTTATTTTTTGTTTACTATTGATATACTAGATAATGTAAACAAATTGTTATTATTTTATTTCTATGAATACATATTTAATCTCTCTTATTCCTTTAATAAGTGCTCTTTTTGTCTTTGCACTTGGTATTATTGTATTTTTCAGAAAGAAGGTTACGACCCTCAATTTAATTTTCTTTTTCATAACAATTGCGGTAGGTAATTGGTTATTTGGCACATTTAAAATGTTTAGAAGCACAGCTGGAGAATCCGCGATTTTTTGGGACCGTTTTATTTACGGAAGCGTTGTTTTTATCCCCGCATTATTTTATCACTTTGGAGTAGTTTTTACTCAGAAAATCAGAGAGAAACTACAAAGATCTTGTGTAGTTTTAGGATATTTATTGTCTATCTTTTTTTTGATACTTAGTAGAACTGACTATTTTGTAAGCGGATTATTCAGATATAAGTGGGGGGTACATACTAAGGCTAGATTGTTTCATCATGTATTTTTAATTTACTTTTCTATCTATCTCATTCTATTTATTATTAACTTATACAGATATTATAAAAAATCAGCAGGGCCAATAAAGAAAAATCAATCTTATTATATCTTTTTGGCTTTCTTTATTCTAATTTTAATAGGCCCTTTAGGATATTTACCTGCTTATGAAATCCCTATTCTTCCTTTTCCTTTTTTATCGGGATTGTTTTTTGTTACCATCTTAGCCTACGCCATTACTCGTTATCGGCTTTTTGATATTCGAGTAGTTGTTAGAAGAGGAACGGTTTATGGGCTTTCGCTTGGTGTTGCTGGAGGATTGGGAGTTTTACTGGTCTGGCTAGTAAGTCGATATTTGGGTGAAAAGATAACCGGGCTTTTGCTTTTAGTTGATTCAGTAGCAATTTTGCTTTCAATAAGTGTGTTCTTTCCCATAAAATCATTTTTTGAAAAATTAGCCAATAAATATCTTTTTGCCAGTTTATATGATACCCGTCGAAAGATTGAAGAATTAACCCAAGCCCTGCCGAAGATATTTTATTTAGATGATATTGTCAATTTAATTTATAAGACAATTAATGAAACTCTACATATTGAGAGGTTTGGCGTTATTGTTAAAGAACCGGGTGAGGAAAACTTAATAGTTTTAAAGAAAAAACCTGACAGTTTAGTAATTTCTCCATTTAAAGAATCCCTTTTTTACTTTTTAAAAAAGTTAAAGCAGACAATTCTTTTACAGGAAATTGAAATCATTCTTTTATCACCAGAAGAGAAAGAAAAATTAAAAAAGATATTATCAAAGTCAAAAATTAGCATGGTTTTATATTTAGTAAGTAAAGGGGAAATTTATGGGATGATTCTTTTAGGAGAAAAAGCATCTGGTGATGCTTTTACTGTTCAAGATATTCGTCTTTTGGAAAACTTGGCTCTTCAGGCGTCTATTTCTATTGAGAATGGCCTTCTCTTCAGAAAAACACAACGTTTTGCTGAAGAATTAAAAATAAAAGTAGCCCAGGCAACCAAAGATTTAAGAGCGGCTAATGCTGAATTAAAAAGATTAGACCAGGCAAAGTCAGAATTTTTAAGAATCGTCTCGCATCAGTTAAGAACCCCAATGACTATCTTACGTTGGTACGCTAAAGCACTTTTAAGGGGCGATTATGGGAAATTAAACAAAAAACAATTAGAAGTGGCTAATGATATCTATCAAGCGACTTTAAGGCAAATAAAATTAATCGGTAGTTTTTTAGATGTTGCCCATATTGAAGCAGGTAAAATTACTGTGCGGAAAGAGAAGGGGAATATAGAAGAGTTAGTCAATGATGTGGTATCCGAATTAAAAGTTTTGGCTGAAAAAATGGGTATTTATTTAAAGGTTGAAAAACCTAAAAAGGAAGTTCCTGAATTTTATTTTGATTATGAGAAAACAAGGGAAGTTTTAAGAAATATTGTTGACAATGCAATTAAATATATTGAAAAAGGAGGGGCAACGGTTGGCTTTAAGTATGATGAAAAGAAAAAAGAGGTTCTTGTCTATGTCAAAGACACAGGTATTGGTTTTAGTCCAGAAGAGAAGAAGAAATTATTTATGAAATTTTCTCGTCTAAGAAATAATAAAGTTAATCCTTGGGGCTCTGGTTTAGGCCTTTATATTTGTAAAAGATTGATTGAAGTGCAAGGCGGAAAGATCTGGGCTGAGTCTCCAGGGAAAGGTAAGGGTTCAACTTTTTATTTTACTTTACCAGTTAAGGATAATTAACTTAAAAATATGGCGCAAGAATTAGAAGAAAAAATCAAAAAAGCAAAGGTTTTAGTAATTGAGGACGATGAAATGTTAGTAAAATTTCTTAAAGATGAACTTCAGGAGGCAGGGATTTCTAGTGTAGAGACAGCAGTTTACGGCAAAGAAGCATTAGAAAAGATTAAAAAGAAGAAACCAGATTTGATTCTTCTGGATTTAATTTTACCTAGGATGGATGGCTTTGAATTTTTAGAAATCATTAGAAACAACGAAAAAACAAAAGATATTCCAATTATTATAATGACCAACCTTACCCATGGAGAAGACAAAAGAAAAGCATTTCAATTAGGTGTAGATGATTATTTAGTTAAATCTGAATGTGATCCTGAAGAGATTATTGAGCGAGTGGTTAGGGTTTTGAGAAAGCACTTGAATTAAAAACTACCTATTTTTATTTATAAATATTAAAAAGAGAATAAGATTCTAACTTTTTAATATATGCCCGAACTACCGGAAGTGGAAACAATTAAAAGAGAATTAAACAAGGAAATCATTGGTAAGACAATTGTTGATGTAGAGATTCTTTATCCAAAAGCGATTAATTTACCTCCTGAAGAATTTAGAAAAAGAATAAAGGGAAAAAAGATTGAGGAAATTAAGCGTCGCGCTAAAGTTCTACTATTGAAACTTAGTAATAATTTAAATTTAGTTATTCACCTAAAACTTTCTGGTCAATTAATTTTTCGAAAGCAAAAAACAAAAGAAAAGTATACATCTTTAATAATTTATTTTAGTGATAAAAGTTTGCTTTATTTCAATGATGTTCGGAAATTTGGCTATGTTAAACTTTTCGATAGTCAAGAATTGACTTCTTTTTGGCAGAAAATGGGGTTTGGCTTAGAACCTTTAAGTAAAGAGTTTACTTTGGAGAAATTTAGGCAAATTTTAAAAGAAAGGTCCAAGTCAAAAATCAAGCCCTTGTTGATGGACCAGTCAGTTATTGCTGGAATTGGCAATGTTTATTCTCAAGAATCTTGTTTTTGTGCCAAAATTTTACCCTATCGTTTGGCTGGAAGTTTAACTAATCAAGAAAGTAATAATTTATATAATTGTTTGATTAAAATTTTGCGGGCGGCTATTGATAAGAAAGGAAGTTCAGTTGATGATTATTTAGATATTTATGGAGAAGAAGGTAAATATCTTCCTTTTTTAAAGGTTTATCGTCGGGAGGGGGAGAAATGTTATCGTTGTGGAGCAAAAATTAAAAAAATAGTTTTAGCTGGAAGAGGGACTTATTTTTGCCCAAATTGTCAGAAATAAATAAAAGAATGGATTTAGATTATCTTTTGTTTAAAATTATAAACAATTTAGCCGGGAAGTATGGCTTTTTAGATAAAATAGGCATATTTTGCGCTCAACTTTTGATTCTTATTTTACCTTTGGCGATTTTGATAATTTATTACTTTCATTCAAAAAAAGTTAAAGCAAAACTAATGATTTTAACTGGGGCTGGTTCAGTATGCTTAGCAATGTTTATCAATTATTTTATTTCTTTGTTTTATTTTCGTCCCCGTCCTTTTGTTTCTTATCAGGTAAATCAACTAATAGAGAAATCTTCTTTAGATAAATCTTTTCCTTCTGACCATGCTGCTTTATCTTTTGCTTTAGCTTTTTCTATTTACTTTTTTAACAAGAAATTAGGCATTATTGCCTTTATTATTGCTTTATTGGTTAGTTTAGCTCGTATTTTCTGTGGATTACATTATCCTCTTGATATTTTGGCTGGTTTAATGGTAGGATTTTTAAGTGCTTTTATTTCTCAAATTATAGCTAAAAAAGTTTTAAATAAGAGCGATGAGCAAACTAGTAGACCAATTAATTGACCAAGGGATTTTAAAAACTCCGGAGATTATTGCTGCTTTCCGTAAGATAAACCGGCGAGATTTTATGGTTGAAGCGGCTAAAGACAAAGCCGAGGTTAATGAGCCCTTTCCTATTGGTTTTAACCAGACCATTTCCCAACCTTCAACTGTTGCTTTTATGTTAGAGTTGCTTCAGCCAAAAAAGGGGCAGATAATTTTGGATATTGGCTCAGGTTCAGGTTGGACAACGGCTCTTCTTTCAGAAATAGTTGGAGAGACAGGAAAAGTTTATGCTGTAGAAATCATTGAGGAATTAAAAGAATTCGGCGAAAAGAATGCTGAGAAATACGGCTTTGTTAGTAGGGGAATTGCTAAATTTATTTGTGCGGACGGTTCTAAGGGGTTAGAAGAGTATGCTCCTTTTGACCGGATTCATGTTGCCGCTGCTGCTTCAGAAATTCCTCGTCCACTTTTAGAACAATTAAGGATCGGCGGTCGTTTGGTTATTCCTGTCGGTGTCTACACGCAAGATATGGTTCTGGTCAGAAAAATTGACGAGGACCAATACGAAAGGGAAAAGCATCCCGGTTTTGTTTTTGTCCCTCTAATTAGCAAAGACAAAAGTTAAAATCTTTTTATGTCAGTTTCTAAAAAATTGATTTTAGATGTCATTATTGTTATTATTGGTATTTTTTTGATATTTCTTACTAATCTTTATTCTCCGGTAGAAATAAACGGAGAAAAGCGAATTGAAATAAAAAGGGGTGAAAAGGTTGAAGAAATTGCCGACGATCTTCTTGAGCAAAATTTGATAAAAAGCAAGTTTACCTTTACCCTTTATTTAAATTTTAAAAAGGCGTGTGGTGAAAAAGTTTTGGCTGGAGAGTATAAAATAGGAGGTAAAAAAAATATTAAACAAATAGGAGATATTCTTACTTCAGGCGAGGGGATAGTTTTAGAAAAGAAGATAACTATTAAAGAGGGTTGGACCAAAGAAAAAATTGCTCAATATTTAGTTAGTCAGGGTTTAATAAGAAAAGAAGAAGATTTTTTTACTGCTTTAGATAAAATCCAAAGGGAAATAGATGAGAATAAATTTTCTTTATCTTATGATTTTTTAAAAGATAAACCGAAGGGTACTGGTTTAGAGGGATATCTTTTTCCTGATACTTATCGTGTTTATAAACAGACCTCAGCCGAAGCATTGATAAAAAAATTTTTAGATAATTTTGATAAGAAAATGAATCCTCACTTAAGAGAAGTAATAAAAGAGAAGGGGAGAACCATTCATCAGATTGTTACTTTAGCTTCTATTATTGAAAAAGAAGTGGCTAAAGATGATGATAGAAGAATTGTTGCTGATATTTTTTATAAAAGATTAGAAAACAATCTGCCTCTTCAAGCTGATTCTACTATAAATTATATTACCAAGAAAAATAAATTAAGAAGTTCTATCAGGGATACCAAAATAGATTCTCCTTATAATACTTATAAATATAGAGGTTTACCGCCAGGACCAATCTGTAATCCGGGTATGTCTTCTATTTTAGCGGCTATTTACCCTCAAAAAACAGATTATTGGTATTTTCTAACCACACCTGAGGGTAAGGTTATTTTTAGAAAGGATTATGCAGGTCATATCTCAGCAAAAGAAAAATATTTAAAATAAAAGATATGTATTTGCGAAAGATTAATAAAGAAAAAAATAAAGTAAATAAACCACTAATGATTTCTCGGGAAATGGAAAATTTTCTTAGAGAAAGGGCTGATTATCTAAAAAGAAAAAAAGAACCAGTTTTAGCCCCAACTATCCATGTTGATGAGGTTAGCAGTAAAGTTGCTGTCTTTTATGAAAAAATCAGAAAAGTTGTTGATTGGAAAGAGGAACATTTAATGAGAAGGATTGCTATTGAGCGTGTGTTAAAAAGAGCATTATTTTTAAAAAGAAATTCTTTTAGCAATGTTGGAGAAGAAACGGTCCTCAATTTAATCCGGGGTGGCTATTTTCCCAATGATTCTATTAAAAAATCAATTATTCCTCGAGTCCAAAGATTATTGGAAAAGTATAAATATATATTAGAAAATGCTCCTGAGCCACCGGAAGGAGTGACCAAGCCGCAATTTCAGGATGATATTTTAAAAATTGCTGCCTGTGAAACTGAAGAAATACTTGACCCTTTAAGTTATCGTAAAGCTGATATCTTGATAAAATTAATGGAAGGAATAATGAGTCGGCGAGTAAGAGTAAGTGAAACCGCTAAGAGAATAAGTAATTTAACTGAGGAGGATAAAAAGATATTAATCTATATTGCTGTCTGTCAATCGCTTTTTAAATTAGATAAGCCAATTATCACTTATAATTTAATCAAAAGATATTACCCAAAATGGTTTAGTTGGGAAGAGGAATCCATTAAAGAAATCACTGAAAATATCCACCGTCTTTTAGGAAAGATAGAAAGTTATTTTTCTCATCTTTTAGCCGATCGTTTTTACGATGTTTTTGAATTATATGATACCCCTTTTCTCCTATTAGGAGATGTCTTTTTGAACGAGGAGGAAGAACTCCCTGATGATATTCTTGATCCAAATGTGATGAGAAAAGAAATTTTTGCTGCTTATAAAAAAAGATTATCTACTTTAAGAAAACGACTTTTTCGCTCTGCTTTTTATAGTACTCTTTCTGTTTTTTTAACTAATGTTTTTTCTCTTTATTTAGTTGAAATTCCTTTTACAAAGTTGGTTACCGGAAAATTTAATTTAGTTTCCGCCTTATGCGATATTTTTGTTCCAACAGGTTTGATGTTCTTTCTGGTTTCTACTATTAGATTGCCTCCAAAAAATAACTTTGATTTAGTAATGGAAGAATTAGAGAATAGTATTTATCAAAAAGAAAATATTAAACCAATTGATATAGAATATTATCCTCCAAAAGGTCCAATAACTAAAACTATCTTTGGTTTTATTTATGCTTTAGGGGCTGTTATTTCTTTAGCAATAATTATTGGCTTTTTATATTTTATCCATTTTCCAACCGTTCTTTCTTATGCTATTTTCGTCATCTTTACTTCTTTAATTTTCTTTACTGGTTCGTTAATCAGAAAAAGAGCGCGCGAGCTTCATATGACCAAGACGAAAGAAGGTTTGTGGACGTTTTTAATTTATCCTCTTATTCTGCCGATAATTCATTTTGGTAAATGGTTAGCTGCTCGTTGGAGAAAGTATAATGTTGTTGGTATTTTCTTTACTATTTTAATAGATAGCCCATTTGTTTTATTTGTTGAGTTTTTGGAGCGTTGGCGCTATTTCTTAAAAGAGAAACAAGAGGAGGTGCATTGAGTATAACCTATTGACACTTTCTTCTTGTTTGATATACTTATCTTAGTTGCCCAAGACCGCAGGTCTGCTTTTGCAGATAAATCCTGCCGAGGCGACCGAAGATTGATGAATTTTAGCGGTCTGGGAATACAACAGACCATTTTTAATTTATTTTTATGACTAAAACAAGACAAGAAAAAGAGAAGATTGTTAAAAATTTAGTTGAGAAGTTAAAAGCAATGAAAAGTGTTGTTTTAGCCAATTATTTTGGTTTAAAGGTTAATGAAGTTGATGAATTGAGAAGCAAATTAAAAAAGGAGGGAGGAGAGTATTTAGTTGTTAAGAAAACATTATTGAAGATTGCTTTAGAAGAGACAGGAATTAAAGGGGTTGATTTAAAAAAGTTTGAAGGTGGAATTGCTTTGGCTTTTGGTTTTGAAGATGAAATTTTGCCGGCAAAGATTCTTTATGAGTTTAGGAAAAAACACGAGGCATTGGAAATTTTTGGAGGATTTTTGGGGAATAAATTTCTTGAAAAAGAAGAGATAATCTCATTGGCTAAATTGCCCACAAAGAATGAATTAATTAACCAACTTATTGGTTCAATTAGAGGTCCTATTTTTGGTTTGATAAATGTTTTGTCTAGTCCTTTGCGCAGTTTTACTTATATTTTAAAAGCAATTCAACAGGCTAAAGAATAATTTAAAATTAATCATAAAACTATGAGTGAAGAAAAAAAACAAGAAGAGAAAAAACAAGAAGAGAAAAAAACAGAGGAAAAAGAAAAAGAGGAAGTAAAAGTTCCTGAGAAGTTTAAGAAAATAGTTGAAGAAATTGAAAAAATGTCTGTTTTAGATTTGGCTGAATTGGTGAAAATCTTAGAAGATAAATTTGGTGTTAGCCCGATTGTCTCTATGGCTTCTGCTCCAGCTGGTTCTCCGGGTCAAGGAGCTTCTGGAGCAGGAGAAGAAGAAAAATCTACTTTTGACTTAGAACTTTCTGAAGCAGGAGATAACCGAATTGAAGTGATTAAAATTTTAAGAGAAATTACCCAAAAGGGGCTTAAGGAATGTAAAGACATAGTTGATAATGTTCCTCAGGTAATTAAATCAGGAATTAAAAAAGAGGAAGCAGAAGAATTAAAAAAGAAACTGGAAAGTGCGGGCGCTAAAGTAACCTTGAAATAATTTTAGAGACATCAGCAAGTGATTTAGATTTAATAAAAGCGCTGTTTTCTAGCGCTTTTATTATTTATTTTTATAACCAAAAAATAATTTGACTGACAATAAATTATTTAAATTGGATTAAATAGATTTTTGCTTTATTTAGCAGATAAATTTTTCCTGCTGGTTCATCAACAATTATATCTTTTAAATCATCAAATTTATCTGATTCAAACTGCTGATATAATTTACCATTCTTATCTAGAATAATCACCCTTTTACTTTTAGCGTCAATAATATAAAGATAGTTATAATCTAATTTAGTATAAATTTTATTTATTGAATTTAGAGGAGGATCAATTTTTGCTTGCCAGTTTTGTTTTTTACCTAAATAAAGTTTAACAATTTCACCATTACTTTTAGCTAGCCAGATATTGCTGTCAATAGCTAAATTGACTGTTTCTTGAAGGTTTATTTTGTCTTTTAGCCAAGTAGTTTCTTTGCCCAGACCATTTTTTAGTTGGAGGTATTTATAAATTTGATTGTTAGTTTTATCTAAAAGATAAAGGCGATTAGCGTAGATTTCAATATCTTTGACTTCTCCTAAATGGTGTTTTGTTTCTACATTTAACGGAGAGAATGACTTTTCTTTTAAATCATATTTGAGAAAATTTTGCTTATCAGTAAAGAAGATGAGAGAATTTTCCTCAAAGATATCAGCCAATTTTAAGTTGCCTTGGTCTGATGTTAAATGGGCAATTTTTTTTATTTTTTTATCTCTTAAATTAATTTGATAAAGATTATATCCTTGCCAAAAATAGAGGTTATCCTTAAAAATAAGAAGGTGGTTCGGTTGAAAGTTTGTTTCTTTTGTTTCTAAATTTACAAGAAGAAAGGGGTTTTCCAATTTGACTAAATGGCGTACTTGATTAAGTTGCTGCTCATTCTTTTCTGATAATTCTTCATATATACTTTGCCAGCGAGATTTGTTGGAAGGTATTTCTTGGAGAAGTTTGTTCACTTCTGAGAGAAGGGCTTTTGCTTTTTTTTCATTACGGTAAATTAGGGCTGAACTAATCAAAGTTTGTTTTTCTTTAATTTCATTGATTACTTGATGATAATATCTAATTTTTTTCTGATGAGATTGGTAAAGCAAGGAAATAGAAATTCCTAAAATGAGAATTATAGCAATGGTGACAGCACCGACAAAATAAGTGCGATTGTGCCGAGGGATTTTAACTAGTTTTGCCTTAATTTTCCATTGAGGCAATTTGATATTTATTTTTTTTATTCGAGGAAATCTACTGACTATCTTATTATTCAAAGAAATTACTTGTTCTCCAATAAAAGAGGTAATTTTTTTTCTCTTTATTGAGTTTATTAAAGATAGAAGTTGACTTTTTACTTTTTTTATTTCCTCTTTAATTTTTTTAGATTCTTTTTTCTCTTTTAGAGATTTTATTTGATTGACTATTTTTTTAAATGGAAAACGGAATGAAGGAATAGGTGAGGGATGGATAAATTTTTCTGTTTCTTTTTGTTTAAGAATTAATTGACTTAAGGAATCTTCTGCCTGCACAGGAAGATGAATGATTTTAGGAATAGTTTTCTTTTGGGGAGTTATTTTTAGAATGATAGCCGAGAAACTTCTTGATGACTCAATGGGCTGGATTAAACTTTGTAAATAAGAGGCTGCCTTGTCCGGTTGGTATTCTTGGAGGATTCTTTTTATTTTTTCCAAGGAAAAATAATCCAAAAAATTATCAAAGCAGAAAAAAATAATATCGTTATTTTTGAGTTTACCTGAGACAATATTAGAGAATGGCTTAAAAATGTTTATTTTATTATTTTCTTCTGAGGACGAAAAAATATCCACTATTTTATTTTCTCTAATTAAAAGAGCGTGGGCTATGCCTAAGCGGGAAAAAGAGATGTTATTTTCTTTAACTGCACCAACAACAAGATGAAGGGTTTGAAGAATTCTTTTAAAATCTATTTCTTCTAATATCTCTGAATTTTTTGTTAAATTTTCTTGCCATTCTTCATTAACTTGTTCCAATGTTTTTTCTAAGGGTTCTTCGGGTGTTGGACAAGATGGCTGGTCAAAATAATTTTTTCTTATGGATTCAATTAAAAAATTAATTAATTCATTAAGGGCTTGTTGCGGTTTTTCTTTTTTCTTGGGGAAAGCGTTTATTTCGCCTATAATAAACAAACTGCCCAAAAGATTATCTTCTTCAGAAATAAAAGAAAAAGGAATGGTTTTTCCTTCTTTTTCTTTGGGAGAGACAATTAGTTTTTCCAGCTGTATTTTATATTTGAACATACTTTTCTTTACCTTTCCCTTCTTAAATATTATAATAATGATAAGGAAAAAACAAGTTTTATCTCTATTTTCTATATGTTAGAAAAATTATTTGGCTCCAAAACAAGAGCAAAATTATTGAGATTTTTCTTAACGGAAATTGACTCAACATTTTATTTACGAGAAATGTCTCGACAATTAGGGATTCATTTAAATGCTTTACGTCGGGAAATAGAAAATTTAAAAAAAATTGGTTTTTTGAAAGAGTTAAGTAATAAAGAGTTAAAGGAATTAGGAATTGAAAGAAAGGGAAAGATTAAGAAGAAATATTATCAAGTTAATAAAAATTTTGTTCTTTATCCGGAATTAAAAGCATTGGTTACCAAATCTCAACTTTTATTAAGAAACTCTTTAGTTAAGAAGATTCAAAAAGCAGGGAAAGTTCATTTGATAATTTTAACCGGAATATTTACCGGGGTTCCTAACACCCAGACAGATATTTTAATTGTTGGTCGAATAAACAGAAAGAAAATTAAGAGAATCATCAGAAAATTCGAAAGAGAATTAGAAAGACCAATTTTTTATACGATAATGACTCAAAGAGAGTTTATTAACCGTCGAGAACTGACTGACCGTTTTATCTTTAATATCCTAGAAAACAGAAAAATTATTCTCCTTAATAATTCTAAATTGAAGTCAAAAATAAGATGAAGAAAAAGAAAGATGTTTTTCTAATAATTCAGACAACCCAACGAGATAAAATAATTATCGGATTAGCTAAGAACGATTGTTTAATTTCCCATTCAGTTTTTAGAAAAGGTGTAAAAAAGCATTCAGAGAAATTACTTTTTGCCATTGATGAATTATTGAAAAAAAATAAAATTAAGCCGGCAGAATTAGCCGGGCTTTTTGTTGTGAAAGGACCTGGTTCTTATACTTCTCTAAAAACTGGCTGTGCTGTAGCGAATGCCTTTGCTTTTGTCTTAAAAATTCCTGCTTTAGGATTTAGACAAAAAGAGTTTAATGATTTTCAGGAATTAGCCAAAATTGCTTTTAAAAAATATCAAAAAATTAAAAATAAAAAACAACCAAAATTCGTTTTTCCCTTTTACGGAGAGTTGGCTTATTATGAAAGATAAAAGAATTTATTAAAGGGACGGATTTAGAAGTAAAAAAGAGGGTGAAAATCCGTCTTTTTTTATTATTAAATTTCTCTAAAAAGTTATCCACAGCTTGATAGTTGTTTGGTGGGGGAAAATGGTGTATACTTATATTAGTTGTGGATAATTGTGGATAAATGTGGGGATAAGTCAAAAGAATTGTGGATAACTTTATTAATATGTTTATTGGAGAATTCCATCATACCATTGATCAAAAAGGACGTCTCTTTATTCCAGTTAAATTTCGTCAGAAATTAAGCAGGGGAGCAGTAGTAACTCGGGGACTGGATAATTGTTTGTTTTTATACCCAGTTGAAGAATGGAAAAAACTGGCTGATAAATTAGTTAAACTTCCAATTAGTAAGGCCAACACTCGGGCATTTTCTCGTCTGATGCTCGCTGGAGCAATGAATGTCCAAATAGATAAGCAGGGTCGGATAATCCTACCTGATTATTTAAGAAAATATGCTAGTTTGAAGAAAAAAGTAGTGATTGCCGGACTTTTTAACCGATTAGAAATTTGGGATGAAGAAAGTTGGGAGAAATATAAATCAAATACAGAAAAAAGCAGCAGTGATATTGCTGAAGCATTAGGGGAGTTAGGAGTATAAAAAATATGGGAATTTTACATCGGCCAGTTCTTTTAAAAGAGGTTATTAAATTTTTTAGACCGAAGAGCAATGAAAATTTCATAGATTGTACTTTAGGAGGAGGCGGACATGCCTATGAAATTCTTAAGAGGACTTCTCCCCAAGGAAAGTTGTTGGCTATTGACCTTGATAAAAAGGCGCTTCAACTAAGCCGGGAGAGGTTAAAAGAATTTAGCGATAGAATTATTTTAGTTCAAGATAATTTTGTAAATTTAAAAAAAATAGTCAATGAGCAAATTCCAAATCTTCCAATTAGTGGTATTTTATTTGACCTGGGTTTATCATTGGACCAAATTAAAACTGGGTGGTTAGGGTTTTCTTTCTCTCAAGAAGCAGAGTTAGATATGCGTCTTTCTGGAAAGGGCTTAAAAGCAGAAGAAATAATAAACCAATGGTCAGAAAATGAATTGTCCAGCATCTTTAGGCGATATGGCGAAGAGAAATTAAGCAGGGAAATTGCTCAAGAAATTTGTCAACAAAGAAAAAGGAAAAAAATAAAAAGCACAAAAGAATTGGCTAATTTGATTATTAAGGTCTATCAAAAGAAGGGTAAGAGGAGAGGGAAAATTCATCCAGCAACTAAGGTGTTTCAGGCATTACGTATTGTAGTTAATCAAGAATTAGAGAATTTAAAAAAAGCCATTCCTCAGGCAGTAGAACTTTTAAAACCAAAAGGAAGAATAATCGTCATTTCTTTTCATTCTTTAGAGGATAGAATAGTGAAGAATTTTTTTCTAGACAATCAGGATAAATTAAAAATAATTACCAAAAAACCAGTACGTCCTTCTGAGGAAGAAATAGAAATAAATATTCGGGCTCGAAGCGCAAAAATGAGAGTAGCTGAAAAAATATGAATATAATTAATTTTAAAAATATGGCTTATTCAAACATTTTATCTCGTCGTTACCATTATCACTTTTTCGCTCGAAGGAAAAGAGGATCTTTAAAATCGTTTATAAAGTATTTAAGTGAAGCTAAGAAGATAAAATACTGTCTCTTTATTTTTGTGATATTAGCTCTCTTCTTTTATCTTTTTTCAATAAACAATCTTACTATTTTGACTTTTAAGTCAAAAGAATTAGATAAACAGATTAGTAAGTTGGCGGATATTAATAAAGAATTAGAATTAAAAGTAACCCAACTTCAATCAATTGAGAATTTAAAAAGAGTTTCCCAAAGATTAAATTTAGTTAAAATTAGCCAAAAAGATTTTGTTTCGCCTATTCCTTCTACTGTTGCTCAGAGATGATTTAAAGATAATTTGTCCTTCCATTATGTTTAGAATAAAAAGGACAAGAAAGAGAGAAAAGAAAACCGGAAGAATTACTTTTTTAGCGGTTTTCTTTTTTCTTTTAGGGGTCTTAATTGCTGGTCGACTTTTTCAGCTTCAGGTCTTGAATTATAAAACCTATCACCTCCAAGCATTAAAAATAAGAAGGGCTACAAAGACGATAGAACCAAAAAGAGGGGAGATTTTCGTTCAAGACCCAGAAAGTCCTAACGGTCTTCATTTAATAGCCACTAATCGAGATTTATATTTGGTCTATGCTGTTCCCAAACTTATTGTTGACCCTGAAGAGACAGCAAAAAAACTTTCCGAACTTTTAGATGTCCCTTATGATACTCTTTTACAGCGATTATCTAAAGAGAATGATCCTTATGAACCAATAAAACACTTTGTTGAATCTAAAAAGGTTGAAGAGATTAAAAAACTTGATATTAAGGTTAAAAAAGGAAAGAATTCATCAGAGAAAGAAAAAGCAATTGGTTTCCTTCCTGAGCCAGCGCGTTATTATCCAGATAAAGATTTATTTAGCCATATCTTAGGTTTTACTGGCTATAAAGGAGATAAAAAAGTGGGGCAGTATGGAATAGAAGAGTATTTTGATGAAATTCTTCGTGGGCAAGAAGGATTAATTGTTGGAGAAAGAGATGCTTTAGGAAGGTTTATACCAATTTCTACTGAAATTAAAAGAAAAGCGGAAGATGGCAAGGACATTATTCTTACCTTAGATTATCCTATTCAATTTTTTGCTTGTTCAGAATTAAAAAAGGGGATAAAAAAATACGGTGCTGATAGCGGAACAGTTATTGTGATGAATCCCCAGACCGGAGCCATTTTGGCTCTTTGCAATTATCCTGACTTTGATCCTAATGAATATAATAAAGTAGAGAATATTAATTTATTTCTTAATCCAGCTGTCTCTTATACTTACGAGCCCGGTTCGGTCTTTAAAGCAATTACCTTTGCTGCCGCTTTAGACACTAATAAACTAACTCCAACTACTACTTATGAAGATAAAGGAGAGGTAAAGATTGGCAAGTATACAATCAAGAATGCTGATTTAAAAGCCCACGGTAAAAAGACAATGACCCAAGTTTTAGAGGAATCTCTAAATACTGGAGCCATCTTTGCTGTGCAAAAGACGGGGAAAAAAATTTTTAAAAAATACGTAGAAAAATTTGGTTTTGGCAAAAAAACGGGGATTGAATTACCGGGAGAAGCAAGGGGGGATATCAGTTCTTTAAAGAAAAGAGGGGATATTTATACAGCTACCGCCTCTTTTGGTCAGGGAATTAGTGTTACCCCTCTTCAATTAATAGTTGCCTTTTCTGCTATTGCTAATCAGGGCAAAATGATGAGGCCTTATTTAGTTGAAAAAATTATTGATAAAAATAAGCAAAAGATTATTGAAGAAAACAAACCTAAGGTTCTTTCTCAAGTTATCTCCTCTCAAACTGCTTCAACCTTAGGAGCGATGCTCGTTTCTGTGGTAGAGAATGGATATGGAAAAAAAGCCAGAGTAAAGGGGTATTATCTTGCCGGTAAGACAGGAACGGCTTTAGTTTCTAATCCTGAAAGAAGGGGATATTTACCCAATAAGACGATTCATTCTTTTTGTGGCTTTGGACCAATAGATAATCCTCAATTTACTATTTTGGTAAAATTAGATTATCCTCGAGCAGTAAGATTTGCTGCTGATTCAGCCACGCCGATTTTTAGTAGGATAGCCAAGTTTATTTTAGATTATAAAAAAATTCCTCCAGAAAGATAACTTTTAAATGATGAAAAAAATTATCCAAAAATTTTTAAAAGTTTTAGCAAAATTAATTGTAAAAAAATATAAACCATTGATTATTGGAATTACTGGGAGTGTTGGAAAGACGTCAACTAAAGAAGCAATTTTTTCTGTTCTAAAAAACAGATTTTCTGTAAGAAAGAGCGAAAAGAATTATAATAACGAAATTGGTTTACCCTTGACGATAATAGGTGCTGAATCAGCCGGGAAATCTCTTTTTGGCTGGTTAAAAATTTTATGGCAAGCAAAAAAATTAATTTTATTTCCTCTAAAAAATTATCCGCAAATTTTGATTTTAGAAATGGCCGCTGATCGACCAGGTGATTTAGAATATTTGGTTTCTTTTGCTCCTCCTAGAATTAGTGTAGTTACTGCTGTGGCGCCAGTCCATTTGGAATTTTTTAAATCATTAGAGAATATTGCTCAAGAAAAGAGCGTTTTAGTTAAATGTTTGCCTTCCTCAGGTCAGGCTATTTTAAATGCTGATGATGAAAGGGTTTATCAGATGAAAGATAAAACAGATGCTAAGGTTTTAACTTATGGTTTTTCTTCTCGAGCAGATATCATGGCTTTTGATTGGGAGAATGACTTTGGGGTTTTAGAGAGTAAAGAGTTAATTGGCGTACGTTTTAAAATCAACTATAAAGGTAAAATTATTCCTGTATTTTTACCATATGTTTTAGGCAAACAGCAAACTTATGCAGCTTTAGCTGCTATTGGCGTAGGTTTGTCTTTAAAAATGAATTTAATAGAGATTGTTGAATCCTTGAAAGAATATAATCCGCCACCGGGAAGAATGAGATTAATTGCTGGAGTAAAGAGGACTCTTATCATTGATGATTCTTATAATGCTTCTCCTTTAGCCGTGATAATGGCTTTGGATGTGTTGAAAAAGATACCTTCAAAAGGAAGAAAATTCGTTGTTCTGGGTGATATGTTAGAATTAGGAAGTTATTCTACAAAAGCCCATTTTGAGGTTGGAGAAAAGGTTGCTTCTTTAGACCCGGATTATTTAGTAGCAGTAGGAGAAAATGCTAAAAATATTATTGAAGGAGCAAGAAAGCAGGGGATGCCTTTAGAAAAAATTTTTCATTTTTTTCAAAGTGATGATGCGGCTAAATTTTTAAAAAATATCATTCAGTCCGGAGATGTTATTTTAGTCAAGGGCTCTCAACGTATGAGAATGGAAAAGATAGTTAAAGAATTGATGGCTTATCCGGAGAAGGCAAGGGAGTTATTAGTTCGTCAGGGTAAAGGTTGGAGATAAAGTTTGATATAATAAAAGAGACCCGATAAACTCGGGCCCTTTTTTATTTTGGGGTTTTAGGTTTGATAAAACTGTCTAGTTTCCTATTTAGTTCTACAGAATCCATTTTCATTCCAATAACCAAAAGAGATTCAAGAAAAGATATCGTCTTTTTCTGTTTAGAAATAAGTCTTTCTGTTGCGAATAAGTTGAGGAGAAGTCCAAAATTCATTTCTGATAAAGAGTCAATAGTTGTCTTCGTTATCCTTAATGAGTTTTGCGTTTCTTTTAGAACAGAAGAAACAAACCGTAAAGAGTCAGAAAGAGAAAGAAAAGAATTGTTGAGAATAAACAAGGAATCGCTTAGAATTTGCCTTTCTTCAACTTCTATTTCAATTTCCGTTTTTAACAATTTTAGTTTCTGTTCTGTTTTTATTTTTTCAGAAAAACTGATGAGATTAACAATTATTAATACGACAAAGATGACAAAGAACAAAGTTTTAAATCCCTTCATTTTTCCCTCCTTATAATTTGTTTAAGTGTATCACATTTTTTTAAAAAAGTCAAGAAGTTAGAAATCTATTGACAAAGTAATAAGAATACCTATATAATTTAATTGGCACTCACAATCTTAGATTGCTAAATTTGCTAAAAGGTTTATAATTAAAATTATGATAGATAAAAAGAAAAATCTACTTGCTTATATTGTCCCAGAATATGTCAAAACATTTCATCCAGTTTCTTCTGGTCTTTTAGTCAAGAAATTTCATTTAAATATAAGTCCGGCAACTGTTCGCTATCAGATGGCTGTTTTAGAGAAAGACCATTATATTTATCGTCCTCACATTTCTGCTGGTGGTATTCCTACAGAAAAAGGGTATAATTTCTATGTGAAGAATTTTCTTAAAAAAATAAAATTTTCTGAGAATAAGTTTGGGATTTTAAAGAAAATAAAAAATAAATTTAAAAACAGAAAAGAAAAGAAAATTAAGGAAATTGCTAAAAAGGTTGCTGAGATTTCCCAAGAAGCAGTTATTGTTCTTTTCAATCAGGAATATGCTTATATTACTGGTTTGACTAATTTAGCTAATAAGCCAGAATTTAAATACTCTAATTTTCCTTGTCAACTCTTTTCTTCCCTTGATTATATAGAAGAAAAAAGTTCTCTCCTTTTCCAAAGATTAGAAGAAGGAGAGAAGATAAAGATATTAATTGGTCAAGAGAATCCCTTAGGTAAAGAGTGCAGCATAATTTTTACCCCCTGCCGTATATTCCCAGAAGAAAAGAGTTTATTTTCTCTGGTCGGGCCAATGAGAATGGATTATGATAATAATGTTGCTTTAATAGAATATATAAGCAATTTATTATAAAATAATTAAATTAAAATGAGTGAAGAAAAAAAAGACAAAGAAAATTTGAAAAAAAAGTTAAGTGAGTGCGAGAAGAAACTTAATGAGTATAAGAAAAAGGCTGAAGAATATTTAAATGGATGGAAAAGGGCCAAAGCGGATTACTTAAATTTTAAAAAAGAAGAAGAGAGGAGAAAAAGCGAATTTGTTAAATTTGCTAATCTATCTCTTATTTTAGAACTTTTGCCCTTGAGAGAGAATTTTAAAAAGGCATTTAATCATTTACCTAAGGAATTAGAAGAAAATGATTGGGTTATCGGAATAAAACATATTAAAAACCAGCTCGATGAGTTATTTAAAAAATTTCATATTGAAGAAATAAAAACAGTTGGCGAAAAATTTAACCCAGAAAGGCATGAAGCAGTAGGTAAAGAAAAAAGAGATAATTTAGAGGAGGATACAATTATTAAGGAAGTAGAGACAGGTTATCTTATGGAAGGGAAAGTAATTAAGCCGGCTAAGGTGATTATTAGTTATCATTAAATTAAAGGTCGAATTTGAAATAAATAATTAATATATCCAGCAATATATCTGCTGGATAAAGGAGGGTAAAAATATGGCAATTATAAAGTGGGAACCATTTTTAAGACCATTTGACTGGGAAAAGGATTTGGAACGCTTTTTTGAGGATTGGTCTTCTTTATTCCCAGAAAAAGTTTCTGGGTTTATTCCGGCAATGAATATTTATCAGACAAAGGACAAGGTAGTGGTGGAAACATCTTTACCAGGTGTTAAGCCCGAGGATATTGATATCTCCATTGATAATGATGTTCTGACAATCAAAGGAAAAAGCGAGGAGAAGGTAGAGCAGGAAGAAAAGGATTATTATCGGAAAGAAATTCGTTCTGGTAGTTTTTATCGCTCTGTTTCTTTGCCAGCCCACGTTCTTGGAAATAAGGCGGTGGCTACTTGCAAGAATGGCTTGCTAAAGATTGAAATTCCTAAAGCGCCGGAGGAAAAAGGAAAGAAAATTTCTATAAAAGTGAAATCATTAGAAGGAAAGAAAAAAACAAAGAAGAAGAAATAGCATAATTAGGTCACCTCTTTTCAGAGGTGATCCTAGACAAGGGGATTTAACAATTTATGTTTATCCCTGTTAATTCCCCTTATCTAGGGTTTTTCTTAACCACAATTTATCATTAATATAAAAAATTATGTCTAAAATTTTAGGGATTGATTTAGGAACAACTAATTCTTGTATGGCCGTTGTTGAAGGAGGAGAACCGCGAGTAATAGAGAATAAAGAAGGAGGAAGAACTACTCCTTCAATGGTGGCTATTTCTAAATCTGGCGAAAGATTGGTAGGATTATTAGCTAAAAGGCAAGCAGTGACTAATCCGGAAAATACGATTTTTTCAGTTAAACGATTAATTGGCCGAAGATTTGATGACCCAGAGATTCAGAAAGATATTAAATTGATGCCTTATAAAATTGTTAAAGCCGGAGAAGGAGTAAAAGTAGTAATGGGAGGCAAGGAATATACTCCTCAGGAGATTTCAGCAATGATTCTTCAAAAGTTAAAAACCGATGCAGAAGAAAAATTAGGTGAAAAGATTAGTGAAGCAGTTATTACTGTTCCGGCTTATTTTGATGATTCTCAAAGGCAGGCGACCAAAGATGCCGGAGAAATTGCTGGGTTAAAAGTAAGGAGAATTATCAATGAGCCAACGGCTGCAGCCTTGGCTTATGGTTTTGATAAGAGAAAAGGAGAGCAGATTGCTGTTTATGATTTAGGCGGAGGAACCTTTGACATTTCTATCTTAGATATTGGCGAAGATGTTGTAGAAGTTAAAGCAACTGCTGGTGATACCCATTTAGGCGGTGATGATTTTGATCAGAGAATTGTTGAATGGATTATTGAAGAGTTTAAAAAGGAGCAAGGAATAGATTTGTCTAAAGACCAGTTGGCTCTTCAAAGGCTAAAAGAAGCGGCTGAGAAGGCAAAAATAGAACTTTCTACCGTCCAGGAGACAGAAATTAATTTACCCTTTATTACTTCAGACGCTTCTGGGCCAAAACATCTATTGTTAAAATTATCCCGAGCAAAATTAGAGGAACTTGTTAGTGATTTAGTAGAGAAAACAGTAGGACCTTGTCAGGAAGCTTTAAAATCAGCCGGTTTAGAAGCAAAAGATATTGAAGAGGTAATTTTAGTTGGCGGTCAGACCAGAATGCCTTTGGTCCAAAGGAAAGTTGAGGAAATTTTTGGCAAGAAACCGAATATAAGCTTAAATCCAGATGAAGTAGTAGCCATGGGTGCGGCTATTCAAGGAGGTATTTTAGCCGGAGAAGTTAAAGATGTCTTGCTTTTAGATGTAACACCTCTTTCTTTAGGTATTGAGACTCTTGGTGGGGTGATGACAGTGTTAATTCCTAAAAATACAACTATCCCTACTTCTAAAACCCAGATTTTTTCTACAGCAGCTGATAATCAAACTTCTGTAGAAATTCACGTTTTACAAGGAGAAAGGCCAATGGCTGCTGATAATAAAACCTTGGGCAGATTTATTTTAGACGGCATTCCTCCGGCTCCTCGGGGAGTTCCTCAGATAGAAGTTACTTTTGATATTGATGCTAATGGAATTTTAAATGTT
>Ga0164318_10001452_pt1 | contig 21132 bp, 15 predicted proteins | sample GuaBasSedimGuay9_FD_113734 | JGI IMG/M metagenome (GOLD analysis project Ga0164318, IMG submission 113734) | Subseafloor sediment microbial communities from Guaymas Basin, Gulf of California, Mexico - Guay9, Core 4571-4, 0-3 cm | ecosystem: Environmental > Aquatic > Marine > Hydrothermal vents... | reverse complement strand
TAGGCTGACGGTTCGTAACTGAAGGCTAAAACCATGGCGCCCTGGTAAACGGGAACCGGGTAAGCGAAACCAAAATAATCGGTAGTCATCTTCGTAGCTTCCGATGCCACTTTTGCATTGCTGCCCATCAGTGAATTTTCATAAGTGCCGGTCAGATAGTTTCCACCCAGACTGGCTTTCGGTCGGTCAATAGTAATCAGAAAAGCGGGATTGAACTGAGTGGATGAAATATCCCGGGCAAGCAAGGCGTTATTTTGCAGATTAAACGCCGCTGCGCCGAACCCGCCGGGCGTAATAAACGGGCGCAAAGCCTCGGAACTCATGCCTTCATTAAAAAATTGTCCAAATACCAAATTTGATAAGATGATGCCGAGTATAAAGGTAGTAACTATGTTTCGAATGTGACTCATGTACTTTGACTCCGATTATCATTTTTTCTTTGATGAACTTCTGGAAGAAGATTTCCTCGATGAACTCGATCGGGATGACGAAGATCTTGAACTGCTGCCGGAGCTGCGCCGACTTGATGAGCTGCGAACAGAGGAGCGGCTTGATGAAGATGACGAATTACTTGATTTGCGGCTCGGGGCACTGTAGGATGATTTTGAGGATGAACCGGATCGCGATGATGGTCGCGATACGGATTTCGCTTCCGAAGTGGAAGACTTTGCCGGTGTCCTGGGCTTATAGATTCTGCGGGAGCCTGAGCTTCTTTTCGACGGAATAGTTCTCTTAGTTTCCGTCGAAGGCTGGTATTTTGAAGACCCCCGGATCGGTTTTACCTCGGGATGGCTGGGGCGGGTCAGTGTGTTTTGAAATCCCGGAATGGTTTCAGCGGATGACTTTCGCGGTTTTTTATCGATTGTCTGAATCTCTTTACTGCTGATATTCGGCTTGCTGACACCCTCGGGGAAAGATTTGGTGGGGGAGGCAGAGCTGTTTGAAGCGCCTGAACTCGAGCTCCCGCCGCTGGTCATCTGCAGGTTCATGGGATTATTGTAGGCGCTCGTATTGTCGACCGAAGTTCGATTTGCCCGGGCGGCAGCGCCGGATCCGGATATTGGCTGACGATCGGCCGTCAGCTGTTCCCGGCCTTCGGATACTTTTCTCCCGCTAAAGTAAACGCCATAATAATAGGGATACCGGTGATAATAACGGTGCCTGTAATAATAGGGAGAATAATATCCGTAATAGCCCCAATCCCAGAAGGGGTCATAGTAAAAGGGATCATAATAGCCCAAATAGGCGGAATGACGATAACTCCATGGTGAATCCCAGTAGGGATGATAGCTATAATAGAGAAAACTGTTAGGATTGTAACCGTACCAGAGGTACTGATTGGCGAAATCGCGAAAACCATCGCGGTATCCTTCGTTATAGTCCGACAGATCGTATTCCTGATATTCGTAGACTGTGTCGGGTTCGGAGAAATATTCAGTCCTTGATATCGGTTCAGACAATTGTGTATAGCAACCGGACAAAATAAATATTCCTGCGGAGACAAGGAGAATTTTTAAGGGTATTGTTTTCATAGTTTATTCCTCTTTATCCGATTGAATATACAGTCCATTTTAATGGCCGTCAAGTAATTCCTATCTATTTGACATCTAAAAATAGGAAAAGTTTCAAAATGGATGTGATATATGCCTAATTTCCGGAAAGTACCGGGTTTTTTGCAGAAATAATCAGGCTGGCCGGTAAAAACCGAATGCCGATAGAATCCTGGAGAAGGCCGCGAATAATGATCGGCCGGTTCTGAAGATTGTCGAGCCCTTTAATCGGAATGATTTTGCGACTCCAGCGATCAGGGATGCACGTTGGGAAGACATGGTTGCGGTCTATTTCAATTTCCCCGGCGCTCGTCGAAATCAATAACTGTAAAGATACGTTATTCCGGATAGTATCCCGGGTTTTCAAATCGATTAACAGCCCGGCGCTTTCACCCGGGGTTAAAAATCCGTCATCATTGGAATCGACAAAGCGGAAACCGGCTAAATATTCGTTGCCGGTCCCCGGTTTTGAATCTGACACATAGGGAATCGTGTCCCAATCGGGATTCGGAAGAACGGTGACGCCGAAACTCTGACGATCGTTTGTAATTCCGTCGGAAACCTCCACTGTAAACCGATAATCACCCGGTTCTCCTGCTATCCAGTACAATATGCCTGTTTTGCTCAGTACCTCTGATTCAGGAGGGCCGATGAGTTTTCGGTAGACCAGGTCATCGAAAAGATCAATGTCAACCGCACTGATACGATAGACCAGCATTTCGCCGGCAATGGCTGTCGTCGGCGGTGTCGAAAGGATTTTCGGGGGATTATTACGTTTTTCGGTGGACATTTGACTCTTTTCCGGTGGTTTTTCAGAAAAAAGAATAACCGGCTGAGGTTGCAGCGACCGAATAATATCAGCGTTACTGATTTTATCCCATCTAATATCGGCGATGACAAGATCGGCCTGGAAGTGTCCGTTTTTAAAGAATGGATTAGTCGTTGAATACTTTTCCGGTAGGACCGAGGTGTAAACCACCTTATTGCCCGATATTGACCAGTCGGGTAAAGAGATAAGAGGCGTTTGTTTCTGCTTCGGATCGTCATCTTGGACGGATACTGTAGCGATACTGGTATCTTTCGAATTGATTGCCAACAGCGTGCCGTCACTGAAGTTGATCAGGTTCCATTGACCGCCGGGGCTGGTCGTTAATCCCCGAAGCGGCCGTGGACTTTGCCATAATGCCCTGGAGGAATTACTGCCGATATCGCCGCCGACTAATTTATACACTCCATTCCGCATTTTTTCGATCCAGTGCAGCTGAATATTATCACTCAGGACAACCGGAGCAAAGTTCGCGCTGATATAAGATTCCGTCAGATTTCTGCTCTGGCGACTGGGAATATGGTATAGTTTCAAGTTGGCGTCGATGACACCGGAATACAGAACGGTTTCGTTATCGGCGAGAAGGACCGGGGTATTGCCGAAGATGGGAAGTTTTTCGGAACTGTTTTCGGCAATGTCATAAACCATTATCTGGCGGGAAAAGCCCTGACAATAGATAATTTTGTCACCGTTCTGCGAAAAGGAGGGAAAGTAGAGGTCGTCGTTGGCTTCAAGAATTTTACGATAGTCGCCGCCATCGGTCGGAACGGTATAAATGCCGTCCCAGGAATCGCCGTCCAGTCGGGCGTTGAAAATGACGGTTTGACTGTTGGGATCAAATCGCGGGGAACAGACATAATTGGATATTATGTTGGGTACCAATACCCGCTGGTTTTGAATCGTAAAAGTCGGTCCCGGGGCGGTCTGCGGTTTGCTGCATTGGAAAAACAGGAAAAGAACAAAAAGAAATAGGAAAGCTGATAAAAAAGAGTCAAATACTTGTCGTTTATTCAATCGATTGATCCTTTCTGTAATAAAAAGTTTAAGGCGTTATAGACTGAAAAACAACAAAAACCTTTTCCGAACCATCTTAAATTCGATAATTTCCGGTTAAAAACATCGCATTAGGGGTTATGAAAAAAGGGTTGATGTGAGTATATTTCGAATCGTGAAGAGATTCGTCCGGAAAATATTTTCTTTTTGTGGCGCATGGATCGGGGCCCGGTATATCTACCGTGAATTGTTGTTTCCCTTTCTGTTCTCTATCAGCGTGGTAACCTTTGTCCTCCTGTCGAATTTCCTTTTTAAATCCGTTGACCGTCTTCTTGGCAAAGGTCTCCAATTATCCGTCGTACTTGAATTTTTATATCTGAATCTGGCGTGGATCATCGCAATGTCCGTACCTATGGCAGTTCTGGTAGCGGCGTTGATGGCCTATGGGCGACTGGCGGAGGATAATGAAATTACGGCCATGCGCTCCAGCGGAATCAGTTTCCTGACGATTCTGGGACCGGGCATCATCTTCGGAGTGCTTATTTCCCTGTTTATGATGTATTTCCATAATTATATTTTGCCGGAGTACAATCACAAGGCCCGCCTGCTGACCGGTGATATCTACCGAAAACGACCGGGTTTGAATATCGAACCGGGGTATTTTATGGAGGACATTCCCGATTACTCCATTTATGTAAAGGAACGGGACGATGAAAAGCTGAAGAGCCTGATAATCTATAACAAGGATTCCGAATCGGTCCAGACAACCATCTATGCCGACAGCGGATATTTGAAAGTGGACGGAAACACCGTTCTGTTTACACTTTACTCCGGCGAAATCCATGAGCTGAATCTGAATAATCTGGAAGATTACCGACGAACGGACTTTCAGAAACACCGGATTGCCATTCCCGTGGATAATCTGATGCTGGAGCGAAGGGAAACCGCCCGGCGGGGTGATCGGGAAATGACCATAGCTATGATGCGCAAGAACGTGGAAAAATATGCAAAAGAGCAAGATAAGGTCTATACCAAAATTCGGAAAATGATTATAAGTGAATTGGACTCAACGGTCACCTACAATCTTGCAGAGCTTAAAAAGCTAATCGATCGGAAAAAGGCTGAAAACGAAGAACTGCTTTCCGGAGATCAGGCAAAGCTTCAAAATCGACGTTTGAATTCGGTCTATTCCAGAATAAAGGGGGAACTCAACCTGGCAACCAGTTACCGGAAACAGGTCAACAAATATAAGGTTGAGATTTACAAAAAGTTTTCCATCCCCACGGCCTGTATCATCTTCATTCTGATCGGCGCCCCAATGGGCGTAATCACGAAAAAGGGCGGTATCGCCGTGCCGGCATTGCTGAGCCTGTTGTTTTTTCTTTTGTATTACATTTTTCTGGTAGGCGGAGAAGAACTGGCCGATATGCTGATTATCCCGCCCTTCTGGGCCATGTGGACGCCCAATATTCTCTTGTTAATCGTCGGCGTTTACCTGACGTATTATGCAACCTGGGAACACCGTGCTTTACAATTTTCCCGGTTGAAAAAATTATTTAAACGAGAACATAAAAAACCTTTGGAGTAATCATGATACCAACCAATTTTATTGAAAAGAAAAAAATGGGCAAAGAACACAGCGCAGATGAGATCAGAGAATTCATCGGTGGTTATGTGGACGGCAGCATTCCGGATTACCAGATGGCAGCCTGGTTGATGGCCGTTAATTTCCAGGGAATGACTGACCAGGAAACCATTGCGCTTGTGGACGTGATGTTGAACTCCGGTGAGACGATTGATCTTTCCCATGTAAAAACCTATAAAGTGGACAAGCACAGCACCGGCGGCGTTGGCGATAAGGTATCTCTGATTTTGGCGCCCCTGGCAAATGCGGTTGGTTGTGTTGTGCCCATGCTTTCCGGCCGCAGTTTGGGACATTCCGGAGGGACTCTTGACAAACTAGAAAGCATCCCGAATTTTAACCCGATGCTGTCGAAAAAGGAATTCATCCGGCTTGTGGAAAAATACGGTTTGGCTATGGGCGGACAGACAAAAGAGGTGGTCCCTGCCGACCGGAAAATGTATGCTCTTCGCGATGTTACCTCGACGGTGAAATCGATTCCCCTGATCTGCGGCTCCATTCTGAGCAAAAAAATTGCCGAGGGTATTGACGGCCTGGTACTGGATGTTAAAACCGGGAACGGCGCCTTTCTGCCGGAATACAATCAGAGTCAGAAACTGGCAAAGCAGTTGAAAAATGTGGGGCAGCACTTCGGCCTGAATGTCAAAGCGGTTATCACGGATATGAACCAGCCGCTGGGAAAAGCGGTTGGCAACTGGCTGGAAGTGGTGGAATCCATTGATGTGCTGAAAGGCGGAGGCCCGGCGGATCTGATCGAAGTAACCCTGCACCTGACAGCCTGGATGGTTGTATTATCGGGAATTGAAAAGACCTTCGATCGTGCAAGAAGCCTTTTGGAAAAGGCATTGAAGAACGGCTCAGCCTGGGAAAAATTCCTGATGATGGTGAAAAACCAGGGCGGTGATGTGGATATGGTGATCAACCCTGAGAAATATAAAAATGCCGCCTATATTGCGCCTGTGGATTCTATCGAAAATGGTTTTATCGAAGCCGTTGATTCCTATACTATCGGTATGTCGGCGTTGGAACTGGGCGCCGGCCGCCGGGCGTTGACGGATAAGATCAAACCGGAAGTGGGTTTTATCATTGAGAAAAAAATCGGCGATTCCGTTGAAAAAGGCGAACCACTGGCGATTATTCACGCACCGGATAAAGACGCCTGGCAGCAGGCTGCAAAACAGCTGCTGAAAGCATTTAATATCAACCGGCATAAGGTGGCGGCACCGCCGTTGTTTTATGAAACCTTTTAGAAAATATTTCTAACCCGGATAATTCACCGGCGAGTAAAAACGAAGCTATATTTTGTACAAGGGATTAGTATAAAGATTAGAATTTGTACCTCTGGATAGGTGTCGCGAATAAGGCGGGCATTTAAACTCTTCTCACTCAATTCTACTTTCCCAATATCTCTCTGACTATCAGTCTGTTATAGGTAAATCAGCAGCTATTTTGTTCCATTAACCCGAAAATGCTAATAAATATTTCAGGTTAAAACACTCTGTGTCCACAGCGCTTGCTCTGTAGAATTCCGTTGATAGCATTGAGCTATGAGCAATAAAAATCCCCATGCTCTCAGTGTTCTTTCTGTGTAACTTCGTTTCATAATAAAAAGCCCTGACCGGAAGAAATCAAGGCTTTTTCGAGTAACATTTGACAAGAATACTGAGTTGTTTATCTCATCAGTATCATCTTAATACTTTTTGTAAAGTCTTTAGATTCCATTTTGGCTATATAGATACCACTGGGAACATTATAGCCGCTGTTATTTATACCATTCCAAACTAATTGATGATATCCCGCTTCCATATTTTTTTCAACAATTTTACATATTTCATTACCGAGAATATCATAAACAGTTAGTGACATAAAAATATCTTTTGGCAGCTCAATAGTCAATGTTGTGGTTGGATTGAATGGATTTGGATAGTTCTGATGAAGAGTGAATTCATGAGGTAAACTAACAGAATTGTCAATTCCTACTTGGGATATGTTAACTTTACAGCTTGCTGGATTATTCTGCCATTCATCTTCATTCCATCTAAGGTCGTCTATTGTAACATTTGTCATTGCATTTTCAGCAATTTCTAAAACTTTAAATTTAAGGGTCATTATTACACCATCGTGTCCATCCGATTCGGAACCGGCGGCTGCCAGATGAAAGTGATCCTGATACGTTGAATCTACTATCATATAGTTTTTGAGATCTTCGGAAACAGTATATCCAAGGAATTGCAGATAATCAGGATCAAATGATATCAAACTCTCAATGGAATAAATATCATTTCCATTATTCAGATTAACAGAAATATCAATGGTTTCTCCGGGATTTGCAGTAATATCTGTCATAGAAACCGTACCGGTCGCCGGGACAGAATAAGTTGTGTCCCCCATGACAGGAAAAGAATTAATTAAACCAACGATATATTGCAAAATTAATGATGCATCGTAGGCGCTTACATAATTATCACCGCTCACATCAGCATTGATTAGCTGTTCCGGGTTCAGATAGGTATAACCTATAAGATGCTGTAAAACCAAGGCGGCATCGTATGCATGAATGAATCCATCACCACTGACGTCACCAAAAAATTTATCGACTACATTTATTCCTCCACCTATAAACTCGGAATCAAACCCACCTTCATCAACCATGCCGAATATGAATTCTATTGGATAGAAACCAAGTTGGGCATTAGGTGAAACATCAAATTTCATATTACAGAGGGTTCCTGAACCACTCACCGGATGATTGGAAGCTAAAGCAACTCTTAGAAGAAGATCATCGCCATCATGGTATTCCAACGACCATTCCTCACATGGCTGAATATCCACCAGGGTGAAATTATCATGGTCATAAGACATGTGGAATTCAACTGCTGAAAATCCTTCAGCCATAGAATTTGTGTTATAAGTGATAGGAATAGTTGCTGATCCGCCTACACCCCCGTATGGATTTGGCGGTATTATTACAAAAACATATGGTGCATGACCCTCTTCGCCAGAATAGCAAACTAAGCTATCTTCAGGGTAAATATCTACAATATCTAACTCTCGGTAATTAACAGAAACCGAATCGATATTTGGAAAATCTGTAATCGCTGGTTCAATGGGATCAATCATTGTCTGCCATTTCGTATAACACGAATCGCTATTAACATCCAATGATGCCAGCAGAATATCCCTCGTTCCGGAATAGCTATCACTAAATCCTGTCATTGCGTAACCGGTCCAGCCTGAATAGGGATTAAATGCCGGTATAATACAACTTGCTTCATCATGGCTGCCGGCATTTGCTCCTGGGATAATTTTTGTCCATAAATTACTTCCCATATTATCGAATGCTGATATTAAAACATTTTGATCGGGGGTGTCTCCGTTTTCAGTAAAACCGGCTACAATATAATTGCTGTTTTGTTTTATCAGTGAAATCCCCGCATCAGCTCTCCCAGTAGTAACATCCAATGATGTAACTTTAGCCCAAATCCAAAATCCGAGACTCTTATGTATTTTAAAAATCAGTAATCGGTTTTGCCCTATATTTCCATCGAATTTCCAACCTGCCACAACATAAGCCGAATCAGTTTGATCTTCAACAATATCCCAGCCATAATCTTCGCCATTTCCATCTATTTTGACTGATTTTATTAATGTACCGAAAGGACTGAATTCCGCCAATACAATATCTCTGGAATAAAACTCTCCGGAATAACCAAGAATTATATAATTTCCATCGGAATTTTCAATAATTGCTCTGCCTATATCTCTTACTCCGGGCTCTCCAAGCGTCTTCGCCCAAAGGAAACCTCCAGCATTATCAAATTTTGCAATGAGTATATCACATGTTGGATCAGTGCTATTAGTATGTCCAACAATAACATAATTACCATAGCTGTCAATAATCATATCTCGGGCAATATCATTCATTCTTACTACATTATCACGGGTTATAACATCATAGGCATACAGAAATACAGGTGTTCCGTTGGGTTGTAATTTAGCTAAGAGGATGTCTTTTTCATTGCCCGGAGTATTCGCAACTCCGCAGGCAATATAATCGCCATTATTATCTTCTTTAATGCAGACTGCGATAGAGTTATTTGACAATGTATCAGTATCCATTGAGAAAATATTTTTTGCCCAGCTTAATGTAACAACAGGTGGAATTGGAGGTGAAGCAAAGCTATATTTAGCGATTAAAGCCCGAGATTCACCGAATGATTCCGTTTTGCCGGCAATAACATAGCTTGTATCTGCCACTTTACTTTGCATGATGGAATATCCCATATCGCTTTCTTGTTGCCAATCAATAGCGTAAATATATTCCTGTCCAATTACATCAAAGGGAAAATAGATAATTGCAGCAATAATGCTTAAAATAATTAATGGTTTTATTAACAATCTATTTCGCATGATAATTCTCCCTGTTTTAATATTATTATTTCTTCTTTTAAATTTTGTTTTACGGAGGTATAAAAATACGATTTGGAAAATTTACTATGTGTAAAATTTGAAATTTTCCAGTAAATAGGTATTGACACTCTCTTGCTTGGAATAACACGACTTCAATTCATATAATAATCACAATAATATTTAGTTACTTAAACATATTATTAATATATTTAGTGCACATTTGTGTCTTGTATCACATATCTAATATTAATCTGCATTATTCATTAATAATTTAAATGCTTTTATTATGAAAAAACGGCCGCCCAAGCGGACGGCCGTTTATCAATTGTGTTATTTCCGATGGGTTTACAGCATCAGCAGCAGGAAGACCATCACAAAGAGAGCAACAGTTTCCACGATACCGAGCACCATGAAATAGTTTGCGGTACCCTTGCCGGTTTCGGCCAGGGAATCAGCCGCTCTTGCACCAACCTTCCCCTGGAAAAATGCCGAAAAGCCCATGGCCATTCCGCCGAAAATACCGGCAGCCATCAGCATCAGCGGATCTTTATCACTGCCGCTGATAAAAAGCATCAACAGAAATCCGTAAATCGTCTGGGTCAGCGGCGCCCCGGAAAAGGCCACCAGCATAAAGGGCGCCGGTTTGTTGTTGGCAAAACATTTCTTCCAGCCACCCACAGCGGCCTGTGAAGCAACACCGGTTCCAAATGCCGAGCCGACAGCGGCTAAACCCAACGCTGCGGCGGGTCCAATCATTCCAATATTCATTGTATTTCCCCTTTTGTTATATTTTTTTCTTTCTCTTTAAATGGTTTGTATTCATAACCGGTCCATTCCATTCCCAGTTGGCTGGAGAACTCCAGCACATTCAATCGAATACCGTGCACGATAACCGATAACATTCCCATGACAATATTCAAGCCGTGACCGATCAACAGCACCAGAATGGCCGCCGGAAAAGCAAAGCCGTGCATCATCGGTGCGGCAATATTATTGAAACTCGACGCAATGGCCACCGATGCCATTCCGACGGCGAAGAGACGGATGTATGATATGATGTTCGAAAACGAGCTGATGGAATCGAGAAAGGTATTAAACGCGCCGCCCAGTCCGGCCAATATGCCTTTGAAGAAGCTTTGTCCCTTTTCCTGGTTCATGAACAGGATAATGGATACCAGCCCACCGATGATAATCCACACCGTGAAACCCGGCATGGCCATTCCCAACACAAGATTCAGAACCACCAGAAACAGACCAACCATCATTACTGTCCAGCCAAGATGAGCAACTGCTTTCAGCTCGGGAAAAGCTTTTAAGAAATTCATAATATTTGCCAGGCTCAACTGGGTAATCGCGATCACAAAACAGATGAACATTACTTTCTGCTGGGGATCGGCTTTCAGATCGGGAAAAAGTTCCGGAAAGGTCGCCAGTTGCGGAATGGTAAGAGCTTTGAAAAACGGCAACCCGGCAATCTGTACGGCTCCAAACCAATTGCCGGTAATCGTTCCCCAGAGAATCGTCATTATACTCAACACATAAAACAATTTTATACTTAAAGCCAGAGGTTTCCCGCTTTTGGCCGATTTATAATGGGCAAATATGCAGACCGCCAGAAAAATCGCACCGTAGCCGGCGTCGCCGATAATCATGGCGACAAAAAACGCAAAGAATATCAGGAAATATTTGCTTATATCGTATTCGCGATATCCGGGCACCGTTCCCAGAAAATCAAAGACCGGTTTGATAATCGCCACCCATTTGCTCATTTTCAGCAACGTCGGCGGATTATCGATCAGTTCCGGCTCCTCGGTCATAATGCCCCAACCGTTTTTCTCGGCGGCCCTGATCAGCTTTTCGGTCTTTTCTTCCGGACAATAACCTTGCAGATAGACAATTTTCTCCACATCCTGCATTCCGAATTTTACCCGTGCAAACTCAAGGCGTTTTTCCAAATCTTGCCGATATTGTTCAACCAGACCAACTGCACCGGTCATTTTCCCCAATCTCAAATTTACTTCTTCCAGGCGAACCTTCAGGGAGTTCAGTTCCCTTGTGACCGATTCGAAATCCTCCTGCGGCGGAAACTCCTCTTTTACATCCAGTCAGACTTTTTCGGACTCCGATATCAACGCAATTTTTAATTGATTTTTTTCTTCATGGAGAATTTCCGCAAACCCGTCTTCGGGAATACTGCTCAACAAATTCCGTTCAATATCATAAAGCCGCAGATAAATACCCTTCGCCTGCAATGCTTCAATATCTCCGGCGGACACTTTGCCCCAAGTTTCGAACCACTCGAGAAGTGTGTTCTTCTCATCGATCCGGGAAACGATCTGCTGTTTTTCAGCTATCAGCGAGAGAACTTCGGAAACGATATCTTCCGCCTTGATATCAGTAATTTCCTGTAAATTAACTGGTTTTTCCGTATTATCCAGAATCTGCCGGCATTTTTCCACACTGTTCAGGGCCGATTCCAGTTCGGAAATATCTTCCGACTGCGGCGGTCTTACATGCTGAACATGCAGAACACCGAGTTTGCGTAATTCCACCAGAGCCTCATCCTGATGAGGAGCGCTGATAAACAGGGTTACTTTATGCATCGGAACGATCATAGAAAGACCGCCTCCTTTTTTCTCTCGATCTTGGCTTTGGATATTTTTCCGCGAACCACTTCCGAGGTACGCTCGTCGCCAAGATAAATCTGAATGATCCGGATATTCTCTTTCGCTTCCGGAATTTTGATTTTATCAAAAAGATTGATCCGCTGTACCGTTACGCGCAGTTCTTCCCGCAACACTTCCATCTGCCTTTCAAGAGTTCTGATTTTCAGTTGCAGCCGGATTTTTTCCTTACAGGCCTCAATCCCCCGATCAACCCAGAGCGGAGTTTCGAAAAGGTCATAATCTTCATCCTTAAAAATAACATCCTCGAAAATCTCAATGTCGATCCCGGCGATATTGCCACTGGTTGTTTCGACCTTTTCCACGGAAAAAAGTGAGCCGACGTCGATATCTTCACCAAATACAGCCACCCACTGAAAAATCTCTTTCTCAAATTTCCCGATATTGTCCCGGATTTCATCAATCTGCCGGGAAATCTGGCGAATCTCGGCCACCAACTGAGTTTTCTTCAGTTCCAGTGTCGGCAGATAGCGGGTGTACCGCTTCAGAGCCTCTTTTTGCTTCTTTAATTCGTTTTTGGTTAAACGAATTTTCGCCATTGCTACTTTTCCTTAGGCCAGAATTTCTTGATCAGGTCTGTTTTCATGCGGGTCTCTTCGGGCGTGAAACACTCGGCCAGGATTTCCCAGCCTTTATCCAGGGCATCTTCCAGTGAAATGTTTACCGAAAGATCCATCATATTCGCCTCGAACAGTTTTCCATATTTCAGCAATTTTTTATCCCACTCACTCATCCGGAAACCCATCGCCCGCTTTTCTTCGGTTTCGTTATACTGGGCGTACAGCTGGATTAATCCGTCCATGATAGCGCGATGATCATCGCGGGTTTTGTCGTTGACCTGCTGTTTCAGTCGACTCAGTGAACCGAATGGCTCAATCCGGCCGTTGCGCAGGTAGAACTGCCCTTCGGTAATATAGCCGGTATTATCCGGCACCGGATGCGTCACATCATCACCGGGCATCGTGGTTGCCGCCAATATTGTAACCGAACCGGCATCATCGAAATCCACAGCCTTTTCATAGCGGGCGGCCAGCTGGGAATAGAGGTCTCCCGGATAACCGCGGTTCGACGGTACCTGTTCCATGGTAATGGCGATTTCCTTCAGCGCATCGGCAAAATTGGTCATGTCGGTGAGCAAGACGAGGACATTTTTCCCTTTCAGGGCAAATTTTTCAGCCACTGCGAGACAAAGGTCGGGCACCATCAGACCCTCCACGATCGGGTCCGAAGCGGTATGAATAAAAAATATCGAATGACTGAGTGCGCCGCCCTCTTCCAGAGTATTTTTGAAATACATATACTGATCGTATTTCAGGCCGATTCCGCCCAGAATGATCATGTCCACTTCCGCCTGCAATGCGATCCGCGCCAGCAGCTCGTTGTAGGGTTCTCCGGACACCGAAAAAATCGGCAGTTTCTGAGACACCACCAGGGAGTTGAATACATCGATCATCGGGATGTTTGTCCGGATCATATTCCGCGGAATAATACGTTTGGCCGGATTTACCGACGGACCGGCAATCTCGATCAGATTCTCCATCAATGAAGGGCCTTTATCCCGGGGCAGACCGCTGCCGTTAAAAATCCGGCCAATCATATCGTCTGAGAAAGTCACCCGCATGGGATTGCCGAGAAACCGGACCTCATCATTTGTGGAAATGCCCTGACTGCCGGCAAAAACCTGCAGCGATACTATATCCCGGTCCAGTTTGATCACCTGGGCCAGCGATTTGCCGCGGGATGTGGTGATCTCCGCCAGTTCCTCGTAGGCAATTCCTTCCGCTCGGACCGTAATGACATTTCCGGTCACACTTAATATTTTATTATACACCTTCTGCATTGTCTGAGTATTCCTCAATCAATTGGGTTATTTTGGCTTCCTGCTTTTTAAACTCATCATCCTTCATGTCGATGTAATTCCAGTCGATAAACAACTGGCGCAGTTTATTGAAAAAGTTCCGGGCTTCATCTTTTTCTTTCAGATTAAACCGGTTGGTCAGAACATTGTAAACATAACTAAACACATATTTCTGCCGTTCGGGAGATGTCGCTCCGTCGACAGAATCGAAAGAGTTTTGCTGGAGATAAACATTGTCCAGAAATTCCGATTTCAGATAGATTACAAAATCCTCAATCGAGGTGCCCTCTTCACCGACCACCAGCATCATCTGATGCACATCGTTTCCTTTGCGTAAAACCTCACGGGCGTAGTCGACCTGTTTATTATCGATGATACTTTCATATTTGGACCAGCTGTCCAGCGGGTGAATCGCCGGATAACGCCGGGCGTTCGACCGCTCCCGGGATAATCCGTGGAAAGCGCCCACCACCTTTAATGTCGATTGGGTCACCGGCTCCTCAAAATTCCCACCGGCCGGACTGACGGTTCCGCCGATTGTCAAACTGCCATAGCTTCCGTTTTCAAATTCCACCAAACCCGCCCGTTCGTAAAATTGAGCTATCCGGGATTCCAGGTAGGCCGGAAAGGCCTCTTCGCCGGGTATCTCTTCCAGTCGACCGGAGAGCTCGCGCATTGCCTGGGCCCAACGGGAGGTGGAATCAGCCAGCAGCAGGACGTTCATTCCCATCTGCCGGTAGTATTCACCCAGTGTTGCGGCCGTATAAACCGACGCCTCCCGCGCCGCCACCGGCATGGAACTGGTATTACAGATGATAATCGTCCGTTCCATCAGAGGTTTGCCCGTGCGCGGATCGGTAATTTCCGGAAATTCCCGCAGGGTTTCCACTACCTCGCCTGCCCGCTCGCCGCAGGCGGCGATAATCACGATGTCGGCTTCCGCAAACCGGCTGGTCACCTGCTGCAAAACGGTTTTCCCGGCTCCAAAAGGTCCCGGAATACAATAGGTTCCGCCCTTAGCCACCGGGAAAAATGTATCGATGATACGGGTCTGGGTTACCAGCGGCTCTCTGGGAACCAGCTTCTCCCGGTAGAATTCAATCGGCAATTTCACCGGCCATTCGAAATACATCGTCAGGTCCTGCTTTTCGCCTCTGTCATTTTCGATGGTAGCGATAGTATCAGTAACTTTATACTTACCTTTACCGACAATGGATGTGATCCTGTAATCACCCTGCAGATTGAAAGGCACAAAAATCTTGTGCTCAAAAATCCCTTCCGGCACATGTCCGAGAACACCGGCGGCTTGAACGATATCGCCCTTTTTCGCCACAGGCGTAAATTCCCATTCTTTATTGAAATCCAGCGCATCAAGGATAACACCGCGTTTCAGAAAAAATCCGTGCATTTCCGCCAATTCGTTCAGGGGATTCTGCAGACCGTCATAAACCATACCCAGGATGCCGGGACCCAGCTGGGCGGAAAGCATCTCGCCGGAAAATTCCACTGCATCGCCGACCCGCAAGCCCTTGGTAATTTCAAACACCTGCATGTAAGCAATGTTGCCATTGATCTTGACAACCTCGGATTTCAGACGGTCATCACCAGTAATCGCGTATCCCACTTCGTTTTGAATGATATTACCTTCAAATTTCACGGAAATCATATTTCCGTTAACGCCAATAATCGTACCTTTAGTCTTGTTCATAAGCCAATTCTGTATAGGTTAAAAATTTTTCTTTGCCTTTTTCCCTGTCAAATCGTTGCAGTCGTTGCAGAATTTGCAATTTCAGATAATAAAGCACCAGAAACTCAATATCCGAATAGTGTCCGAACTCCAGTTCCGAGAGCAAATACCAGCGTAATTGTAATAGTTTCTTCTCCACGTCCAGCGGATTTCCCTCTTTCAGGGTTGCCGGAGCAAAAAGACGCGGTTTGTGTTCCTGGCGGGTTTTCAGTGATTGCCGGTAAAGAACCAGCTCGTCGCGCAGCATCTTCTCATATAATTTAAATTCCCGCAGCGCCGCCGGATCGTTTCCTGTGGGTTCGGTTGAATTGATGGAGACAGCGCTGAGCAGAGCATAATCCGCATCGCTCAGCCATTTCCGCCCTTCCTCCAGGAAATCGTTTATTGTCAAAGCCGGTTCTTTATCGAAAACCAACAGAGGTAATTGGGCGGCAAAATATATGTATTTATCCATCAAGCCTTATCTAATATTTCCCGAATACGGGGATTCAGAAATTCTCCCAGAAATTCCGCAATGCTTTCATCGGTAAAATCGTAGTATAAATTGTTATCTTTCAACCCGATGCGGAAGCCCTTGGAAATACCCTTATCCACTTTGATTGTGACCATTTCCTTCAAATCCTGCCTGGCCTTTGTGAAGAGGAGTTTTTGCAACTTTTCCATATCCTTATCGGAAACCAGCACCTCCAGCTGGTTTTCTTTGCCCCAGTTTTCCACGATTTTCAGGATTAGATCTTTGACAAAATCCGGTGACATGGTATCACCCAGTTCTTTCCGGAAAGCGGCCTCGAAAAGTTTTAAAAGCTTTTCTTTGGTCAACAGAACCGTATCACGAGACGCCTGCCGCAAAGCGGATTCGGCGTTGGCTTTCAGTTTAGCCGCTTCCCGATTGGCGTTATCAATAATCCCTTGTGCATCGGTTTTGGCCTTTTTGATAATGTCATCGGCTTCCTTCTTGGCGGTAGCGATGATCTCGGCTGCGGATTTATTCGCCTCCTCAATTCCGTCAGATTTTATCTTTTCAATTAAATGTTCGAGTTTTGACTCCATGCAAACTCTCCTCTATCAAAGGTTGTTCAGCACCGGGCAATTCCTGTTAATCATCCTGCAAAAGTAATTGTCAATGCTATTCAAAGCAAAATATCCATTAATATTATCAGGATTGGGTATCTTATTATATTACATTTAAAGAGCCGTCAAATTTACGCCCAATAGTCAGAATTGTCAAGGTCAATCCCGGGTCCCGTCAGTTGCTAATAGTAATACCAGATACTCTGGTAGTCGCCGCTGTTCTCGCCCCTTTTCTCCAGCATCTTCAGATAATTATAGATGGAGACATCTTTATGGGTATAACATGGAGTCATTTTGATATTTTTCTCCCAGGGTAAAAAACGATACACCCGGCGACCGTCAGGGAGAATGGCCAGAATTTGATGGTCCTGTCCGGCTCGCAGATGGTTTTTGCCAAGTCTGGGAACGTTAAATACCGGTTCATCGGTGCGATCCAGACCGGGCATTAAACGCGCTTCTTCTTTACGTTCCTGCAGCAGGCGGGCAATCGGCACCCGGTAATCCCGGGTTTCATCCTTGCCTTTGGCATTGAAGGTATAATAGGGATCTACACCAGCCAGACGTAACTGTCGGCGTAGCGCTACCAGTTCGAAACGCCGGCTGTTTTCAAGGGTGAATACGGCCTGATTATATATCCCGATCCCTTTTTCACGGACCTTCTTTATGGCTGCTACCGCTTCGGGAGTAATTTCCCAGACATGTTCAAAATGGGTAGCCAGGGCGACTTCACGCTTTCCAAACTCATGATAACGATCCAGAATCGCTACCAGATTGGCGGTAAAGCGCTGCGGCATGACCACAAACAGACGAGTCCCGATGCGTATCCGCTGAATATGCTTAATTGCGGCAAAACTCTGCAGCAGATAGTCAATCTTTTTATCGCTCATTACCAGCGGGTCACCCCCGGTAATCAGGACTTCCTGGATTGCCGGATGATCCTCGAACCATTGCAATGCGGCGTCAATGGCTTCCCTGCGCATATAGGCGTGGGGATCAAGAACCTGATTGATTTCCCAGTTGCGCTGACAATAGACGCAAATCTGAGCACAAGTATTATAGGGTTTCATGATGGCAATCTGCGGATAACGGCGGGTAACCAACTGAATCGGTGAAGTATCATGCTCACCCATAAAATCAAATAATTCCGAGCGGACTGCCCGGTTCTTAGCAACGGTCTGAGAATAATATAAAGGCGGAATTACCTGAGCCCGTACCGCATGATCCCGTTTTCGGGATGAATCTTTATCCATCAGAGAAACATAATAAGGCGTAATTCCAAAGGGAATCCGATGTTTATTCGCAAGCCGAATCGAGGTCTCTTCTTCGTCCGTCAGATCGATAAGTTCTTTCAGTATATCGGCATTACGAACAATATGTTTGAGTTGCCAGTGATAATCTTCCCAGTCTGATTCACCGGCCCGAAAATATTCCAGAATCCGGTGCCTGTTACGCTGGCGGTCGCGAATAACATCTGCATCCAAACCGGAGGGGTAACGCCTGATAAACTGTTCCATCGAACTGGTTATCCTGTCCAGCGTTTCGGAACGGCGAAAAGCCGCTTCGCGACCCTTCTTAAAGGAAAAATCGGGTCCCTCATCCAAATCGCCCGAGCGCCGGTACACCTCTGCGTTGCCGCTGACAGCCTTAAAAAGATGTGTAAACTCCAGAATAAATCCTCTGGATACCTCTACAGGCCGATCGTGGGCCATCTCATACAAAATACCGAGATTACTGACACCGCTCTCTTTTTCGCTCGATTTGGCAATAATATTTTTTAATACCGTAATTGCTTCGAGAATCAGCGTGCGCTGCAGGAAAGGCAGTGAATCCATATCATTCAGCACCTGTTTCTCACGGCTGTTCAGGTACCAGTAGAGTTTTTTGCGGGCTTCATCGATATTCTCAGCTGTACTCAGAACGGAAAAAATATTCGGATTTTCAATCCAGAGATCTTTATATGAGTTCATTTTGACATGATGTTGAAGTCTCTGCGCGTGGCTTTTATCGCTAACATAATAGAGATTGTGAATCACTTCGTTGTTTTCAATATGTCGGTAGTTTTCTGACATACGCCTCCTTTATTTTAACCGCCCATAGTATAATCGAACGAGACTATATATGCAAGCTGCTACGGATATTCATTTTCCACGGATAACTTCCAAAAATGAAATATCTTTAGCGCTTTGAGCATTTATTTGTATATTTGCAAAAGCGACTTACCACAAATTGAAAACGAATTCTTTGACAAAATTTTAAGGAACCGAATTCTGCAAGAGATATAATCTTAACGTTGAATTTAACAAAACTAATTAATGATCGGATTTTAAATGAATACGAACAAATTCACTGAACACACCGTAAATTCAAAACAGGTTTACAAGGGACGTCTCTTGAATGTCTATAGAGACGTCGTCCGTCTGCCATCGCAGAATCAATCCAGCAGAGAATACATTAAACATCCCGGGGCGGCCGTAGTGATTCCCTGGATGGGCAATGATAAAATCATTATGGTCAGACAATTTCGCTATCCGGTTGGCACCGTCATGTTGGAGCTCCCCGCCGGCAAGATTGACCCTAATGAATCTCCGGAAACCACCATTCAGCGCGAGATGGCTGAAGAGATCGGCTACCGCGCCAATATATTAAAACGCATCTGTCGTATCCACACCTGTGTCGGTTACAGCGATGAGCTCCTGCATCTTTTCTGGGCCGGTAACCTGGAACACGACCAATTATCCGCCGACGATGATGAAACGATTGAGGTGATTGAAATCGAAGCTGCCCGCGCCATTGAAATGGTTTTATCCGGCGATATCACCGACGCAAAGACTCTGATCGGCCTATTCTGGTTGAAAGAGATACTGAGCAGCAAGGAATTGCGGAAGAAATTTATTCAGTAATCCGGAAAACCTATCCCAGCGGTTTGCCATTATCATAATGAATAGGTTCGGGTTTTTCCAACAACAAACCCGGGAAGCGATGAAAAAGGCTTTCGGCGAACATGAAGTCCAGGTGAGCATTGCTTTCCGGCGCCCGACCGATAATCTCCTGCCAGATCAGAGGACTTTCCATGCAAAAATAAATGAAGGGTGGTTGCGGAACAGAAGTAAGTTTTTGATAGATATACTGATACATCGGGCTACGCAGGGGACGGGCGTAGCGAAGTTTACCATCCATTCCGCGAATCATCTCGGCAAAGGGAATTCCGGTATGTGGATAGCGCTCAATAATCTTATCTTTCATAGACGGCGGGAAGCGCAATGTTCCCAAACTGATCCAGGCAATCTGCGCCGGGGCCACATGCAGATACATCTCGTCGATAACTTCGGCATAAAGAGATTCCCAATCGGGAACATCCATAATCGGGTCAAAATGAAACGCAATCTTATAACCGGCTTCGGCCGCTTTCCCGGCAGCCGCCAGGCGTTGATTCAATTGGGCGGTTTTCAATTCATCCTGCTGAATGATTTCCCGGGGATTCAGCGACCAGGCCATAACTGTATGTCCATTATGGTTCAAATCAAGAAAATCACCGAGCTCGGCAGTTTTGGATTTCAGTTCCAGCAGAGCGTTGGGTATGTGGGCAAAGATTTCAATGGCCTGCCTGGCGAATCGCCGGGAAGCATCCAATGCCAGACTATCACCCAACTCGCCGGTGCCAATTCGAAAAAAGCGTTTCCGCTGAAGTTTTAGCTTTTCTTTGAGCTCCGTAAAAATATCATTGAAATTGGTGTATACAATCGTTGCCGGCTGGTTGAGATAAAACTGCAAAATACAATACGTGCAATTCATCGGGCAGCCCTGGGTCTGATTAATCACCTGATAATTACAACAGAGGTACTGCTCACCGGTGCCGGGACAACCCTTGACCACCTCTCCCCGTGACCGGGTCAGCAACAGAATCCTTTTTGGATCAAGGTCTTCATCGATACTGGCATTATCGGGAATTATTTTCTGAATCCGACGGGGAAATTTGGACAGGATGCTCTCCGTGACCGGATCATCCAAGGCCGGCTCTGTAATGTACACCCTTTTAAAACGACTATTATGGTTCATTTACAATGTATTCAGAAGAATTTTCAACCGGCGGACAGTCTCATCATTAAAAAATGCGTGCATCCGTTCGATATCCGCGGGAGTATGCAGGCGCCAGTTGATCTGTATCTCTTTTTTCTCAAAAGTCTCATCAAAATTTAGTTTGGCATTCTCCGGCAGGGGTATCTGTTTCAGAACCTTTTCCACCTGTTCCCTGTGCGCGGACAATTTCGGGAAGCGACGTTGCATGATAATATCCCTGATCCGCCGGATACGGACTTTCTCCTCAAGATCTGCTTTCTCAACAATCCCGTTC
>Ga0164318_10001451_pt1 | contig 21134 bp, 19 predicted proteins | sample GuaBasSedimGuay9_FD_113734 | JGI IMG/M metagenome (GOLD analysis project Ga0164318, IMG submission 113734) | Subseafloor sediment microbial communities from Guaymas Basin, Gulf of California, Mexico - Guay9, Core 4571-4, 0-3 cm | ecosystem: Environmental > Aquatic > Marine > Hydrothermal vents... | reverse complement strand
GTGCCTTTGTAAACCTCGATTCGTTCAACGTTAGAGAGTGGAATGTTTCCCAGATTGACCCCGCCACCCAGAGCGCTGTTCAGGGCTACCCCGTCCAGATAGACCCTGACCTGCTGACCAGACGTTCCTCGAACCGAGAGAGTGCTGTAGCTTCCCAACCCACCCAGTTTTTTTATCTGAACCCCGGCTGTTTGAGCCAGAACTTCTGGTAGAGAAACCGCCCTGCTTTCAAATTCTTCAGCCCTGATTACTGCGACAAAAGCATGAGAACGTTCTGCTTCCTCAGAAGGCAGAAGGGCAGTAACACTACTGCCTGGAAGCTGAATAATTGTAGGAGTGAGGACAAAGTCCACCTTTGTAGTCTGATTAATACGCACCTTGACATGAAGTTTTGTCGCGCTCTTGTAGCCGATATGACTGGCGATAAGAGTGTATTCTCCAACGGGGAGGTCTTTGATTGCATATTGACCCTTCTTGTTGGAAGAAGCACCAAAGCCAGTGCCTTTCACCACGATATTAACGCTGTGAATAGGTTTGCCTGTTGCCTGATCCTTGATTGTTCCTGTTATTCTACCAACTGATTGTGCCCAGGCGGTACTGAAAACCAATGTAACTAAAACCCAGCTTCTGAAAGCGCAAGAGAATGGTTTCACCATAATAATTCATTCGAGTTTTGTTGAAGTACGCAAGTTTAGCGAACAAGACATGATTTTACTCCGTTTTTAGCTATCGCTTGGAAACGAGCCATCTGTTCAGGGGAAAAATTGTTCATCTTCCGAAATCTGGAATCTAGACATTCTCTTCTAGAAAAATTTTGCAACACATAGCACTGTGCTCCTTGGATCGCCTCAACCATTGCTCTTATCTCATTTTCATGATGGAGTTCTGGTACCAGAGTGCTTCTGAATTCATATTCCATGCCCGAGTTCATAATCAGGGCGATGCTCTCTTTGATTTTTACTACATCAACCGCTACAGCGGTGAACTTCTGGTAGTGTTCCAGGGGACCCTTAATGTCCATGGCAATGTAATCAATCAATCTTTTTTCAATCAAATTCTTGAGCGTCTCAGGGCAGGAACCGTTGGTGTCCAACTTGACCGAAAATCCCAGATCTCTGATTTGTTTTATCGTTTCTACAATATCTGGTTGCAAAGTAGGTTCGCCTCCACTAATGACCACTCCATCCAGAAGCCGTTGTCTTTTTTTCAGAAATTCATAAATCGTAGTCCAGGGGATTTCCTGTGTCTCTCTTTTAGGATTCACCAGTTCGGGATTATGACAATAGGGACAACGAAAGTTGCAGCCTAAAGTAAAAAGTACGGCAGCAATCTTTTTGGGATAATCAATTAGAGAAACTTTATGAAATCCACCAATGTGCATAAATTAATTTCTGATTTTGTTATTTAAGTTAGTTCAATTAAAAGAAAATGTTTTTCGTTCCTTGAACTCAGTTTTTTTACCTAAATTCCACTGGTTTATGGGTCGCAGATAGCCTACTACTCGGGAATAAACTTCAGTAGTTGCTCCACAGCGGGGACATCGTTCCAGTTTTCCAGAAATGTAGCCATGGTTAGGACAGATACTGAATGTAGGAGTGAGGGTAAAATAGGGCAGTCTGAAGTTTTCGGCGATCTTTCGAACCAGAAGTTTGGCCATTTCTGGGTCAAAGATTTGTTCTCCCAGAAAACAGTGAAATACTGTTCCTCCGGTGTAGCGAGTTTGAAGTTCGTCCTGAAGCATAAGTGCTTCGAAAATATCGTCGGTGTAATTTACTGGAAGTTGAGAAGAATTGGTGTAGTACGGTTCACCATTTGTTGAAGCACTGCGAATATTTGGGAATTTTTCTCGGTCAATTTTGGCCAGACGATAAGAGGCTCCCTCTGCCGGTGTAGCTTCCAGATTGTAAATATTGTTTGTTTCTGCCTGATAATCCATTAATCGATTTCGCATAAAGTCCAATACCTCGATGGCAAAAGCTCGTCCCTCGGATGTACCAATGTCTTTTCCCAGAAGATTCAATAACGCCTCATTCAATCCTATTAACCCAATGGTAGCAAAGTGATTTTTCCAGTATTGGCCGAATTGCTGTTTTACCTGGGAGAGATAGAAATGGGCGTAAGGATAGAGCTTTTTTTCAGTGAATTTTTCCAGAACTTTGCGCTTGATTTCTAAGCTTTCCTTTGCTAAGTTCATTAAGTATTCCAGGTGAGAGAAGAATTCTTCACGGCTTTGGGAGAGGTAACCGATACGGGGAAGGTTGATAGTCACCACTCCGATAGATCCGGTGAGAGGATTTGCCCCGAAGAGGCCGCCACCTCGTTTGCGCAAGTCTCGATTATCAAGACGGAGTCGACAGCACATGGAGCGGGCATCCTCGGGTTTCATGTCCGAATTGATGAAATTGGAGAAATAAGGGATGCCGTATTTGGCTGTCATTTTCCATATGGCTTCCAGGTTGGGGTTATTCCAATCAAAATCTTTAGTAATATTATAGGTAGGGATGGGGAAGGTAAAGACTCTACCTTTCGCATCTCCCTCGCACATTACCTCAGCAAAGGCTCGATTTAGCATATCCATCTCTGGTTGGAACTCGCCGTAACACATATTTGTCAATTTACCCCCAATAATTACGGCTTCATTTTTTATCATTGAAGGGGGGGTTAAATCAAAAGTAAGGTTAGTGAAAGGTGTCTGGAAGCCCACCCGAGTTGGTACGTTAACGTTGAAGACGAATTCTTGGAGAGCTTGTTTTACTTCCTGATAGCTCAGGTTGTCGTAGCGGATGAAGGGAGCAAGATAAGTGTCGAAGTTGCTGAAAGCTTGTGCGCCAGCAGCCTCGCCCTGAAGGGTATAGAAGAAGTTTACCACCTGGCCTAAAGCCGAGCGAAGATGGCGAGCTGGTTTGCTTTCCACTTTTCCCGAGGCTCCTTTGAACCCTTTCAGTAGCAGGTCACGTAGGTCCCAACCCACACAGTAAACTGCCAGGATGCCCAGGTCATGGATGTGGAAATCGCCGTTTTGGTGAGCTTCCCGAATTTCTGGAGGATAAATAGTATTCAACCAATATTGAGCTGTGATAGTAGAAGAAATATAGTTATTCAAACCCTGGATAGAATAGCTCATGTTAGAGTTTTCGTTCACCCGCCAATCTTGATAACTCAAGTAACCATCTACCATATTCCGGCTGACGATGGTACGAACTTCACGGAGTCGGGCGTGCTGTTCTCGATAGATGATGTAGGCCCTGGCGGTCTTCTTGAAGGGGGACTCCATTAACACGGTTTCGACGATATCTTGAACCTCTTCTACCTCAGGGATACGGCTTTCGCCAGCTAAAGCTAATCGGCGAAGTACCTCCTGACACAGTTGTTGTGCTGTCTGAAAGTTAAATTCGTCAGTGGCTTGGCCAGCTTTATTGATAGCTTGGGTTATTTTGGTAGCATCGAAGGGGACGATGCGTCCATCCCGTTTACGAATCTGTTGAAATTTCATAATGACATAAATTAAATTAGCATTTTCGACACTTTTTCGTTTAGTCTCGAGTTAAAACAAACAAAAAACCCCGACCTTCCTGGTAAAAAGTCGGGGTTATGATTTCAAGATAGAGTTATTTGCTCAATCCAGACCTCACCCTCGAAGGTCGTAACGGATTTGAATTGTTCCTGGCAGGTTTCCTGGCTTAGGGCATCAGACCTACTGGCCACACCTTCCCGTTCCGAACGTAGCGGAACAGTGGCGTTTCGAGTTACGCTGGTTAATTTACCTTAACGTAACCTTCAGTGGCTTTCGTGGCCCATCACAGTAGCGGGGCTGCGACGGATTTCCACCGTCTTCCCTTTTAACCCATCGGGCACCAGGAACAGAAAAAAGTCTCTCAAAGAACCAAACAAATGTACACAATTTATTAGCAAAAGTCAAGAAAAAATTTTGGGTTCAAGAAGAGTAATAGGCAGCATTTTCTTTAATATAACCTTCAGTTAAATCACAACCATAAGCGGTAGCGGTAGCAGACCCAATATTAAGATTCACTGTTATTTTAACGGTGTTGCTTCTTAATAATGTGCGAATTTTTTGTTCATCAAAGTTCACTTTTTCTTCGTTGGCAAATACCAGAACATCGTTAATCTTCACTTCAATCTTTTCGGGCCTTATTTCACATGAGGTACATTTACCCACTGCCATCAAAACACGTCCAATGTTAGGATCTGCACCATAAGCCATTGTTTTTATGAGGGGAGAATTAATCAAAGATTTGGCGATGATTTTTGCCTCCTGATTCGATTTAGCTCCCAGGACCGTAGCTTCAAGCAGTTTGGTGGCGCCTTCTCCATCTCGAGCCAACATTTTGGCCATTTCGATGCAACCGAACTTCAATGCCTCGGCAAATAGTTTGTCGTCCACTTTTCCAGCCAGACCGTTCGCCATGATGATGCAAGTGTCTGAAGTACTGGTGTCGCCATCCACTGACAACATGTTGAACGAGACATCAACTGCCTCTCGAAGCATTCTGTCCAATTTTGAAGACACAATTTTAGCATCGGTGAAGATGTAAACCAGCATTGTTGCCAGATTTGGTCCTATCATGCCCGAGCCCTTTCCGACAATGGTCATGATAGCATTACCAATTGACAGAGACAGAGCTTTGGGGTAAGTGTCGGTGGTCATCATTCCTTTTACTGCCTCGACTGGATCGTCTCCTAACTGCTTGGAAATACCTTTTATCCCTTGCTCAATAAGTTCTATTGGCAACTGCTTTGCGATAATACCAGTGGAGCTCATTATCACTTCCTGGAGAGGGATATTCAATTCGCGGGCAACGGCTTCAGCCATTCTCTTAGCATTCGCAATCCCTTGTTGACCTGTCCCTACATTAGCAATTTTGCTATTTACCACAATTGCGCGCAGCGAACCATTTTTTATTATTTCTCTTCCCAGAATAATAGAAGCGCCGGGGAATTTGTTTCTGGTGAAAACACCAGCAGCATTGGCGCTAACTTCTGAATAAAAAATAGCCAGATCTTTTTCTTTCTCTTTAAGTCCACAATTCTTACTTGCGCATTTGAATCCTTTTGGCATGATCGGCTTTTGATGAACTTTCATAATCACTAATTCCTCCTCTGTTAAGAGAAGACCGCCACCTGAGAGGTGACGGTCACGTTATATTTAAGATCACTGGGCAATAGCGATATCATTCTACCGAAAATGTTTTCTATATTAACAAAATAAATTAAAAAAGTCAACAGAAACATTGCAACATTTTTGGCATTGAGAGGTTCCCGGACAGTAGAGGTGAGCTCTAATTTGCTATTGACTTTTTCTGAAGAATTTCCTATCTTAAATCAGCTTAAAATTTCGACCGTTTACCAAGGCGACTGCTTCAGGTCGCTTTTTTATTAATGGGTTAGGAAAGCAACAAAGATTGTGCCAGCCATGTCTTTTTAGCCTTGACATTGTAATTTATTTGTCTTAAATTAATCACGGTTATTGTTAATCTAAAGTTGAGGAGTAAATATGGCTATTACTGTTGAAGAAGTGGAGCATATTGCCCAACTTGCTAAGTTGAAGTTCAGCGAGGAGGAAAAGAAGAAGTTTACTACTCAATTAGCAAAGATTATTCAATATGTAGAGAAGCTCAACGAATTGGATACCGAAGATGTCCCTCCGACTTATCATGTGTTAGATATTAAGAACGTGATGCGGTCGGATGTAACGAAACCGTGGCTTACTCAGGAAGAAGCGTTGAAAAATGCTCCTCGGCGTAAAGATGGTTTTTTCAGTGTTCCCAAGGTGATTATCCAGGAGTAATGTTAAATATCAAAACGCCATGAATCCTAAAGTTAAAATAGTGGGAATAATTCCTGCTCGTTACGAATCCAGCCGATTTCCTGGTAAACCATTGGCTTTAATCTGCGGTCGGCCGATGATCCAATGGGTTTATGAACGGATGCTTACCTCAAAATACATTAGTGATTTGTTGGTAGCCACTGACGATGAGCGAATCTTTGAGGCGGTTCAAAGATTTAATGGCAGGGTAGTGATGACCTCTCCAGCGGCGCGTAGTGGCACTGATCGAGTAGCAGAAGTAGCACAGAATCTGGACGCCGATATTGTAGTTAATGTTCAGGGAGATGAGCCACTTATCATAGCAGAAGCAGTTGATGCTGCCATTGAACCCCTAATAGACGATCCAACAGTAGTAGTTTCCACTTTGGTACGTCCAATTAACTCATTAGAAGAACTTCAAAATCCTAATACTGTCCGGGTAGTATTTGACCGTTGGCACAATGCCCTCTATTTCTCCCGGGCTTCAATACCGCATTTTCGTGACTGGCAACAGACTCCCTCATGGTTTAATAAATCCCGATACTTTCAACATGTCGGGGTTTATATTTTTCGCCGCGATTTCTTACTAAAGTTTGCTAAGATGGAACAAACACCATTGGAAAAAATCGAAAACTTGGAACAATTGCGAGTGTTGGAGAATGGCTATCCTATTCGAGTGGTAGAAACTGACTATAATCCGATTTGTGTCGATGTGCCCGAGGATATTCCAAAGGTAGAGCAGTTTATTCAAAAGCATCATTTGAGCTAAGACAGGTTTGAAAGGAAAGAACTGCATGGTTAATTGGAACGGACGAACGCGCTACATTTTTGTGACCGGCGGAGTAGTTTCTTCCTTAGGAAAAGGAATCGCATCAGCTTCGCTGGGACGTTTATTAAAGTCCAGGGGGTTAAAAGTCACTATTCTGAAATTTGATCCCTACATCAATGTAGATCCCGGCACTTTAAGTCCCTTTCAGCATGGAGAGGTATTTGTAACCGACGACGGGGCAGAAACAGACCTCGATTTGGGACACTATGAGCGTTTTATTGACGTAAATATGAGCCACAAAAATAACGCTACTACTGGCCAAATCTACTACACGGTCATTACTAAAGAACGACAAGGAGATTATCTGGGCAATACGGTACAAGTTGTTCCCCATATTACCGACGAAATCAAACGCCGAATCATAGAAGTTGGTCGAGCTAATGGAAAAGATGGTTATTTTGACGTAGTGATTACTGAGGTAGGGGGGACCGTAGGCGATATCGAGGGATTACCGTTTTTGGAGGCTATTCGTCAGTTTTGCCTTGAAGTGGGACGAGAGAATGCTATTAATCTTCACCTTACTCTGGTGCCGTACATCAAAGTTTCGGGAGAGCTTAAAACCAAACCTACTCAACACAGCGTTATGCGATTGCGAGAGATTGGTATCCAACCCGATATTTTGATATGTCGTACTGGGATGCCACTCTCTCCAGAGATTCGTAAAAAAATCGGACTATTTTGTAACGTAGAGCCACGTGCTGTTATCGAGGGGCTGGATGTGTCCTCCATTTATGAAATTCCTCTAATTTTTCATCGTGAAAAACTTGATGATCTGGTAGTAGAATTGTTGAGATTGGATTGTGATGAACCTGATTTGGAAAAATGGGAAGAATTCGTCTACAAAGTAAAGCATCCCATTAACCACGTAAAGATTGCAATGTGTGGTAAGTATGTGGATTTAAAAGATTCGTACAAAAGCATCGTCGAAGCTTTCGTACATGCCGGGGTGGAAAATAATGCTCATGTGGAATTAAAATGGGTTGACTCCGAGGAACTTTCGGAAAAAGATATGGAAAAGGTTTTTGCTGACGTCTCGGGTATTTTGGTTCCGGGAGGGTTTGGCTATCGAGGGATCGAGGGAAAGGTACACGCAGTTCGCTATGCCAGAGAGAAGAAAGTTCCCTTCTTTGGTATCTGTCTGGGAATGCAATGTGCGGTGATTGAATATGGGCGCAATGTTTGTAATTTGATTGGTGCCAATAGCAGTGAGTTCGAGCCTGATACTCCTCATCCTGTTATCCACTTGATGGAAAAACAAAGAGAGGTGACTGAGATGGGGGCTACTATGCGGTTGGGTGCATATCCTTGTGTGCTTAAAGAAGGCTCTAAAGCTTTCCAGGCATATCAGCAGCATCAAATCAGCGAGCGCCACCGGCATCGCTATGAATTAAATAATGATTATCGGCCTGTACTCGAAGAACACGGCTTGGTGATGAGTGGTATCTATCCCAAAGAAAATTTGGTTGAGATTGTAGAATTGCCAGATCACCCCTGGTTTGTTGGGGTGCAGTTCCATCCTGAATTAAAATCGCGGGTAACAAAGGCGCATCCGCTTTTTCGAGAGTTTGTGCGTGCAGCCTTGAATTTTCAGAAGAAGAAACAGCAGACTGTGAAGGTAGGTAATGGCTATTGTTGAAGTAGCTGACATTAAAATAGGCGAGGGGAATCCGCTAATTTTAATTGCTGGCCCTTGTGTAATAGAAAGTGAGCAGTTGGCACTGGACACTGCGGGACAGATTCAAGAAATTTGCCAGCGCTTAGGGATGCCGTTTATTTTTAAGTCATCCTTCACCAAAGATAATCGTTCGTCAGTTGAATACTTTCAAGGGCCGGGATTGGAGGAAGGATTGCGAATCCTGCAGAAAGTCAAAGATACTTATGGTATTCCAGTGCTTTCGGATATTCATAATCCTTTTCAAGCAGAGCCGGCTGCTGATGTTTTAGACGTGATCCAAATTCCAGCTTATCTTTCTATGCAGACCAGTCTGGTGGTAGCAGCGGGGAAAACCGGACGAACCGTGAATGTGAAAAAAGGTCAGTTTTTACATCCTCTTGATATGGAAAAAGTGGTAAAAAAGTTGGAGAGTACCGGTAATCGACGCATCTTGATTACTGAGAGGGGAAGTAATTTTGGCTATCACAACTTAGTAGTGGATATGCGTGCTCTTCCCATAATGCGGCAGATTGGCTATCCGGTGGTGTTTGATGTCACCCATGCTTTGCGCATCTATGGGGTACCCTCCAGTAGTCCAGCAGGGGGGACGCCGTGGCTGGTGCCGTATCTGGGTCGCGCCGGAGTGGCGGCCGGATGCGACGCAGTCTTTATCGAAACACATCCCGATTGTCAAAACGCACTATGCGATGCCTCTAGCATGTGGCCATTGCAAAAACTCGAAGAGTTGCTGCAGCAACTGATTGAAATTGATAGAACAGTCAAAAAATGGTTGTGAACTTCATTTGTATTGTTTCGGGAGCTAACTATGAAATTTTTTATTGATTCTGCTGATGTAGCACAAATTCGTGAGGCACACGATTTGGGTTGGGCCGATGGTGTGACTACTAATCCCACCCTCATTCTCAAATCTGGTAGGGAGTTAAAGGAAGCAATTACTGAAATTTGCCAGATAGTAGATGGGCCGGTATTCTCCGAAGTAGTAAGTTCTGACGTAGATGGCATCCTGGGTGAGGGACGAGAAATGGCTGCTTGGGGCCCCAATGTGGTAGTAAAAATACCCTGTACACAAGCTGGTTTAATAGCAGCAAGAATATTAGAGTCGGAGGGTATCCCCACAGGGATTACTTTGATTTTTTCACCAAGCCAGGCACTGGTGGCAGCCAAAACTGGAACTAGCTATCTTATCCCCTTTGTGGGGCGTCTGGACGATATTTCCAGCTTTGGCATGGAGCTGATTGGTCAGATTAGGGAAATTGTTAGCAACTACCCCGATTTTAAAGCAGAGGTTGTTGCTGCCAGTTTACGTAATCCTTTACACATCCTGGAAGCAGCACTGATGGGGGTACCTATTGTAACAGCACCGTTGTCCATTTACCAGCAGTTGTTAAAACATCCCCTGACCGATGTGGGAATACAAAGATTTCTCCAGGATTGGGAGAAGGTAAAAAAATCTTAATGGGAGGTAAGTTTGAATCACGAGGATGTTATTCAACGGGGGAAAAAAGTAGTACGCATTGAGACTGAGGCAGTTGCAGAACTCGAAAATCGTATCGACGAATCTTTTAAAAAAGCAGTAGATATTATCCAACATACCCAGGGCCGAGTAATTATTACTGGAATTGGTAAATCTGGTATCATTGCGAAGAAAATTGCATCTACATTATCCAGTACAGGCACTGCTGCATTTTTCCTGCATCCTACTGAGGGAGTGCACGGCGAATTGGGGATGGTACTCAAGGATGATGTGGTGATTTGCGTTTCTAAAAGCGGTAACACCCCGGAACTGGCTCAGCTTATCCCTATTTTCAAACGGCTTGGAGTGTCAATTATTGCCATAACCGGCAATCCCGATTCTGAATTGGGACGAAATAGCGATGTGGTTCTGGATGTTAGTGTTCGAGAGGAGGCCTGTCCATTTGACCTTGCTCCTACTGCCAGTACTACCGCTGCTCTGGTAATGGGGGATGCTTTGGCTGTGGCACTTTTGCAACTGCGTAATTTTACCCGTGAGGACTTTGCCAGAGTGCACCCTGGTGGTGTTATCGGTAAAAAATTGTTACTTCGTATCGACGATTTAATGGTTTCTGGGGACCGTATTGCCAAAGTAAGTGCAGACACTCCGCTCAAAGAAGTAGTTTACGAAATTACTTCTAAGCGCTTTGGTGCTACTTGTGTAGTGAACGGCGATAATAAACTTCTGGGCATTATTACCGATGGTGATCTGCGACGTTTACTGGAAAAACGCAATGATGTGTGGGAACTATGCGCGTGCGATATTATGACTCCTAACCCTAAAGTAGTCAAAACTGGCACCCTGGCTATTGATACCATTAACCTGATGAAGGTCTACGCCATCAATCAAATCATTGTCGTTGATGGGCAAGATGTTCCTATCGGTATGATTCATATTCACGACTTGCTGAAAGCTGGAATAGTGTAGCATTGATGCTTATTTTGAGGTTAAATAGTCGTAAACAAAGACTTTAATAGAAGCGAGCATGCGAGTAAAAAAAGTAGTTAAAAACACCCTGATTTATTGGTTTGTATTTTACTCTTTTATTTTCATTCGATTGATTTCACGACGACGGGCGCTTCAAGTACTGGAAAATTTGGGACGGTTGACTTATTACCTGGTACCTTCAGTACGCAGATCAATCATTAAACATCTGGAGATTGCTTTTGGGCAAGAGAAGACTGAAGCAGAAATCCGACAGATGGCTAAGCAGGTACTGGTAGATTTGGGTCGCAATGCGGTGGATGCCATTCGTTTGCCAATTTACAGCCGCGAACAGATAGAGCAAATTGTAAAGATTGAGGGAAAAGAAAATATCGATCAAGCTCTTCAAAAGAGACATGGTGTTCTGTTGGTTACTGGCCACATCGGGAACTGGGAACTGATGGCTGCTACTATCGCTATGCAGGGTTATCCGCTTTATGTAATAGGAGCTACTTTGTATGATAAACGTTTGGATCGGATAGTGGTCAACAATCGAATGCGGGCAGGCTATTACAATATTCCCCGAGGTAACAGCGCTAAAAAGATTCTAAAAACCTTACGTCAAAATGCTATTCTGGGAATTTTGATTGATCAGGATACCCGGGTAGATGGCGTTTACGTTGATTTTTTTGGCCGACCAGCCCATACTCCTATCGGTCCAGTGGTATTAGCTTTAAAGACTAAGGCTCCTATTGTCCCGTTAGCAATTCAAATGCAGCCAGATTACACCCATTGTATTCGTATTGAAAAAGAAGTACCATTAGAAGTTACTGGTAATCGACAGCACGATTTAGAGGTTAATACTCAACGAATAACTACCATCCTGGAGAATTTTATTCGTCGCCACCCAACCCAGTGGGTATGGATGCATGAGCGCTGGAAGAAACAGCCGGCAGAGGAGAGGAGATGAAAAGCAAAAAGTTATTTGCTAAAATAATTCTTGTAGGTTTGATTATGGGGAGTGGCCTCTGGATTGGTTGCCAACATCAGGAAAAAACGTCATTACCGAAAGCGGTTTCCTCAGAAATTCCAGATCAGGAGGGATGGAATTCTACTTTAATAATATCCAGCCTTGGAAAGGTCAATGCAAAGCTGCAATATGGTCACATGGCCAAATTTTCTGATAAACAAATCGTCTACTTTGATCAAGGTGTGCAACTCGACCTGTACAATGAGCAAGGTGAGCATAGCTCTCGCGTTACTGCAAAAAGAGGGCTTTTTAACGAACGTGAAAATTTTGTAGAAGCCATTAACAACGTAGTGGCACATTCCGATAGCGGCGATGTAACCCTTTTTACCAGTCGATTGCGCTGGGACGATCGGCGCAAGAAAATTATCACCAATGACTTCGTAACCTTTGTCACCGATAAGGATACACTTTACGGCTACGGTTTCGAATCCAACGCAAATCTGACACATTGGGTAATCAAAAAGCCCAGTGGTTTTTCGCATCGTCCCATGGAGGTGGATTTAGAACGCCATTTTGCTGAGCCCGTACCAACAAAAGTAGGGTCCACAGTGGTAGATACGTTTGCAACCATCGATACGCTAACTCATTAGGCTGATTTAGCCGATAACAGAAATAGAATATTAGAAACGGGAAAATACTGTAATAAAGTTTGCAGAACAAAATAGAATGAAGCTCTTTGAAAAATATTTGACGAGCTGTGTTTTGATTTTTAACTGCGTGTCTCTACTAACTCAATTGGCACAAAGTCAGGTGACATCACGATTACAACTGGTGCATGCTGATTCTTTGAGATATGAAAAAACACAGGGACAGGTTGCCTTTCACGTGCGAGGTAAAGTGAGGTTTGAAAAAGGATTAAAGACAGTCTCTTGTAATGACGCCTGGTATTTTCAAAATCTCGACAAGGTTGTCTTACGAGGAAGGGTGGTTTTAAAGGATTCCAGTCGCATTCTCAAGGCGGATCAAATTATCTACTACGGCGAACCAGAGCGAGAACTGGCTGAGGGGCACGTGTGGAGTAGAATTGATCAAATAATTTTCTCCAGCCAGCATCTGGTATATTTTGCTGAGAAGTACTGGGCAATTACAAAGGGTCAGGTGCATTTTGTCGATACTACCAATCAGGTGCAGCTATTTGCTGGTCAAGTAGAGTACAATCGCTTAAAGAAATACGCAATTGCTGTCCAGCAGCCTCGATTAGTAAAAATGGATACTACTACTCATGAGGAAATAGTAATCAGAGCAAAGCGGCTGGAATATGACGGTTATCGCAAATTGGCGTTTGCCCATCGGCAGGTACGGATTACTAAACAAGATGTTGTCTGTGAAGCCGAAGAAGCTGAATATCGAGCAAGAGAAGAAAAGATAATTATTCGAGGTAACCCAATCGTTTGGAAAGAAGGCGATCAAATGAGCGGGCAAACCATAGAACTTTACCTAAAAGAGATGAAATTACAGCAGGTGCATCTGATTGGCAAGGGAGTACTGCTCTCCCGGTTTAAACTGGGAGAGCAGCAAATGGAAGACAAATTAACCGGAAATGATATCTGGATGTATTTTGACCAGGAAAAACTTACCAAAATTGTGGTGAAAAATCAAGCTACCAGTTTGTACCATGTGGTTGAGAAAAATGAACTGCAGGGAATAAATCAAGTTATGGGAGATAGAATTGTTTTAACCTTTAAAAATGGAAGAGTCAACACTGCTATTATCGATAGTTCACCAGGTAGTTCAAGGGGTAAATTTATGCCACCAGACTGAATAAGTTTGGTGATGAAAAATCGGGTAGATTCACAACTCACTGAAAACTTAGAAATGAACCACAGCACGAGTACTGTATTAAAAGCCGCGGGAGGGGGTAAAGGTGTTTTGCGTTCAGAAAACCTGGTAAAGGTTTATGGCAAACGTCGAGTCGTGAATGAGGTCAGTATTGAAGTACGGCAGGGTGAGATTGTGGGGCTTCTGGGGCCAAATGGTGCCGGCAAAACTACAACTTTTTACATGATTACTGGCATGATTCGTCCCAATGCTGGACGAATTTTCCTTGATGGTCAAGATATTACGATGCTACCAATGTACAAACGAGCACGTATGGGCATTGGCTATTTGTCTCAAGAACCCTCTATTTTTCGCAAGTTAACCGTAGAGCAAAACATTATGGCGATTTTGGAGTATCAGAAAATTCCTGCCAGCGAGCGGCGGGTTCGGTTAGAAGAATTATTAGAAGAATTAGGAATAGCACATGTAGCAAAAAATCGGGGTTACAATCTCTCTGGGGGGGAACGTCGGCGAGTGGAAATATCCCGGGCTCTGGTGACCAACCCTAAATTTCTGCTACTTGACGAACCATTTGCCGGTATTGACCCCATTGCTGTTGAAGATATTCAAAATATCGTCTATCGCTTGAAAAAAAAGAACATTGGTATTCTTATCACCGATCACAATGTGCATGAAACTTTATCAATCACCGATCGTGCTTATCTTCTCTATGACGGGAAGGTATTAAAATCAGGAACCTCGGAGTTCTTGGCGAACGATCAGGAAGCTCGTTCTCTGTACCTTGGCGACAAATTTAGTTTGGACAGGTATTAATACCGTCAATGGATCAACAAACCATCACAGAAACGGCGTTGCAAAAGCAAATCATCGGATTTCTCCAGAGGAATGAGTCTTATTTTCTGAAAGGATGATCAACTATGTTGAATGTCACTCAACGAATGTCCATGCAGCAAAAGCAATCGCCGCAGCAGGTACTGCTTTCTACTCTTCTCCAATTACCCATTCTCAGCCTGGAGCAACGGATCAAAATGGAGCTGGAAACTAATCCCTTGCTTGAAGAAGTGCAAGAAGAAGAATTGGAAATGGAGCAAAGCGAACCTGAAATGTTGATGGAACAAGACTCTGATGAGAAAATTGAAGATGGAAGCACAGAAGATGACAAAGAGAAGGAACAGGAGGCGGATTCAGAAGTCGAAGAAATAAAGGATGAAATCGATTGGGATTTAATTCTAAATGGGGATGAGGGAAGTGAATTTCACCTGCCTCGTGATCACAGTGCCGAGGTGTACGAAAAACAGGATGTGAGCCCAGTTACTTTATCAGAGCGTTTGTTGGAACAGTTGCATTGTTTGCCCCTGAATGACAAAGAAGTGGAGATCGGGGAATACATCATTTGGAATCTCAACGAGGATGGGTATTTATGTTGTGATGTAGACATGATAGCTCGTAATCTTGGGGTTAGCGAAGAAGAAGTGGAAAAAATTCTAAAAGTTATTCAGACTTTTGAACCTGCGGGCATAGCGGCTCGGGATTTACGCGAATGCTTACTTATTCAGTTGCGCGAACGTCACGGAAGCCCCGAAGCTATTGCTATTCTGGAAGATTATTTTGATGATTTTAAAAATAAACGCTTTGAGAAAATTGCCCAAAAGATGAACCTTTCACTGAAAAAGGTTAAGCAAGCTATGGAAGAAATAGCAAGTTTGAATCCTAAACCTGGCGAGGGATATATCTCTCAGGAGCAAAATTACATAATACCTGATGTGATTGTTGAACGGGTCAATGGTGATTTTGTGGTAACTCTAAATGAATCCCGTGTTCCTCATCTCCGTATCAATCAAACCTATCGTCACTTGTTAATGGATCGAAAAAATACACCTAAAGAGGTAAAGGAATACATTCGCAAACGTTTGGAATCAGCACGTTGGCTGATTAATTCCATTCATCAGCGCCGAATCACCATCTTGCGGGTAATGAATGCAATTGTAAATCGTCAGCGGGAATTTTTTGAGAAGGGGATTGGACACTTAAAACCAATGATTTTAAAGGATATCGCCGAAGATGTGGGGATGGATATTTCTACAATTAGCCGGGTAACTAATGGGAAATATGTCCAGACTGACTTTGGCGTTTTCGAGTTGAAGTATTTTTTCTCAGAAAAAATGAAAACGGTCGATGGAGAAGAGATTTCCAATCGTCACATTAAAGACCGCATCCGTGAGATTATTGAGAATGAAGACCCGCGTCGACCTTACAACGATCAACAAATTGTAGAACTTCTCAAGAAGGAGGGAGTCCGTATTGCCCGGCGTACGGTAGCAAAATACCGAGAGCAAATGATGATCCCAGTGGCTCGACTGCGACGAAAAATCTGATATCAACAGGAGACTTGGGCAAATGAAAATACGTTCTACGACTATTTTAGGTGTTAAACGTGATGGGGTAGTAGCCATCGGTGGCGATGGTCAGGTTAGCGTGGGTAATACCATTATGAAAGCTAACGCTCGTAAAATTCGTAAGATGCACAATGGGACTATTCTGGCAGGGTTCGCTGGAGCTGCTGCCGATGCCTTTACTTTGTTTGAGAAATTCGAAAGTAAGCTGGAACATTTTCACGGTAATCTTTATCGCTCTGCTGTGGAGTTGGCCAAGGAATGGCGTACCGATAAATTCCTTCGCCGTCTCGAAGCATTATTGGCGGTAATGGATCGCGAGCATGCGTTAATAATCTCAGGAACCGGAGAGATTGTTGAGCCAGACGACAATGTTGTTGCTATCGGCTCAGGTGGGCCATACGCTTTAGCTGCTGCACGTGCCTTACTTAAATACACCGACCTTTCTGCACCAGAGATTGTACGCGAGGCTTTGCAAATTACTGCCTCAATATGTGTGTTTACTAACGATAAGATTCTCATCGAGGTGTTATGAAGAGGAAACGATTATGAAAGAATTAACTCCACGACAAATTGTAGCTGAACTGGATAAATACATCATTGGGCAGGACCAGGCCAAAAAGTCAGTAGCTATTGCTTTACGTAATCGTTGGCGTCGTCAACAAGTTAAAAACGAGTTGCGCGAAGAGATTTTACCAAACAATATTATTCTCATTGGGCCTACCGGAGTGGGGAAGACCGAAATTGCCCGCCGTCTGGCAAAGTTGGCTAATGCTCCTTTTATTAAGGTAGAAGCTTCTAAATATACTGAGGTAGGTTATGTTGGTCGCGATGTCGAATCTATGATTCGGGAGTTAACGGACATCGCGGTGAATATGGTCAGATCTCAAAAGGCCAAAGAGGTAGAGGCTCAGGCAGAGACACAGGCCCAGGAAAGAATTTTGGATATTTTGCTGCCTCCGCTACGCAATAAAAAAAAGAGTGGCTCTTTATCGATTGAAGAAGAACAAGAGATGGAACTGGTGCGTGAGCGGAATCGAGAAAAATTGCGTCAACTCCTGGAAGAGGGCAAAATGGAAAATCGCCTTATCGAGCTGGAAATACCTCAGGAATCGTTCCCAATGATGCAGATAATTTCTCCCATTGGTGTGGAAGAAATGGGATTGAATATTCAGGATTTGTTTGGTGGTATGGTTCCCAAAAAGATCAAACGACGTAAAATGACTATTGCCGAAGCACGCAAAATCCTTACTCAAGAAGAGGTACAGAAATTAATTGATATGGATGAAGTAGTGCGCGAGGCTATCTCTCGGGTAGAAAATTCAGGTATCGTATTCATTGATGAAATCGACAAAATTGCCGGAGAATCGTCCAAAACAGGACCAGATGTTTCCCGCGAAGGAGTACAGCGCGACCTTCTACCGGTTGTAGAAGGCACAAACGTGATTACTAAATACGGAATAGTAAAAACCGACCATATTCTGTTCATTGCTTCTGGAGCGTTTCATGTGTCTAAACCTTCCGATCTTATCCCGGAATTACAGGGAAGATTTCCAATCCGTGTCGAATTAAAAAGCCTCACTACCCAGGATTTTGTCCGGATCTTAACTGAACCAGAAAATGCACTTATTAAGCAATACACTGCTCTTCTGGCTTCTGAAGGGGTGAAAATTTCTTTCAGCGATGACGCAATCGAAGAAATTGCCAAAATTGCTACCGAAGTAAATGAACGTACCGAAAATATTGGTGCACGTCGACTCCATACTATTATGACTACTTTACTGGAAGACATCCTGTTTGAGGTGCCTGATATCGAAAATAAAGATATTCTCATCACGGCTAAAGTTGTGCGCGAAAAATTGCAGGATATCGTGAAGGACGAAGATTTAAGTCGCTACATTTTGTAGCCTTAGCAAATCATGCTATCGTTAAAAGGGCAGTGGTTTGTTTGATGGTTGAACAGGGCTTATTTATTTTATTCGCTCGGGAGAAAGGAGGTAAAGGTGAAAAAGGATTTTCTATCGATTTGTGATCTTTCTTATGATGAGATTTTCGAAATATTTGAGCTGAGCAGAGAACTGAAAGCGAGACTAAAAAAAGGGGACGAGTACCAGCCGTTAAAAGGTAAAACTCTGGCAATGATTTTTCAAAAGCCTTCGACACGTACTCGCGTCTCATTTGAGGTTGGCATGTTTCAACTTGGCGGACACGCTGTCTACCTGGGCCCTAACGATATTCAACTGGGCAAACGCGAAGCTGTTTCGGACATCGCTCGTACGATCTCCCGTTACAACGATGGAATTATGGCACGGCTATTTGGTCATGAAGATATATTGGAATTGGCAGAATATGCTAACATCCCAGTAATTAATGGATTAACCGATCTTCTACATCCCTGCCAGGTGTTGGCTGATGCATTTACTATTTGGGAAAAACGAGGCAGTCTGGAAGAATTGAATATTGCATTTATCGGCGACGGAAATAACGTTTGCAACTCCTGGTTGAATCTTGCTTCTAAAGTACCCATACATTTATCATTAGGAATACCAGAAGGTTACGATCCGGACAAAGAGATTTTATCGATGGCAAAAAAATCGAACATAAGCGAGATTACCATTTACCGTAATCCCAAGATGGCAGTTAAAAACGCTGAAGTGATTTACACTGACGTTTGGACAAGTATGGGGCAGGAGAAGGAAGCTGAAAACCGCAGACAGAATTTCAGAAATTTTCAAGTGGATAATAAATTGGTTAGCTATGCTGATCCAAATTGTATGGTGATGCATTGCCTACCGGCTCGGCGAGGTGAAGAAATTACCGATAGTGTTCTCGATGGACCTCATTCCATCGTGTTCGACCAGGCTGAAAATCGCCTTCATGTCCAAAAAGCTATATTAATCAAATTACTAACCTGACTCCATCGGGCCCGAATTAAATGGAAGTTAAGCGCTTTAATCCTGAATTTGCAGAAGCATGGGACAGATTTGTGTGGGATTCGAACAATGGCACTATTTTCCATACCCGACGTTTTTTAAACTACCATCCCCCCGAACGGTTTCGCGACCATTCTTTGATTTTTGAACAGAACAATAAAATTGTGGCCTTGATGCCAGCCGTAGAGCGGACGGAAGAGGGGCAGACTACCTTAATTTCTCATCCCGGCGCTTCATTTGGAGGCTTTGTAGTCGGCAAGGATATTAATCTACGTCGAGCCTTCCAGCTTGTTGATGAACTACTGGACTATGCAAATAGCCATCATTTTCACAAAATCGAGATGACCCTCACGCCGATCTTCTATGCTTGGAAGATTAACCACTACCTCGATTTTGCCCTGTTTCGTAATGGATTTTCCTACCGCAAGCGAGAGGTTTCCAGCTTTGTCACGTTAGATTTCAGCGCCGACGAAGTGCTGCAAACCTTCAAAAATGAATCCCGCACTGCAGTGCGACGGGCAATCAAATTAGGAGTAGCAGTGCGGGAATCAGAGGATTTCCCCACTTTCTACCAAATTCTACGGCGCAACCTGAAAATGCGCCACAATGTGCAACCTACCCATACTCTTGATGAGCTAATTCGCCTAAAAAGTATCTATCCAGAGCGTATTCATCTATACGCTGCCTATTTACAGGAGCAAATGATTGCCGGGGTGGTGATGTTCCATTGTAATCCGCTGGTGACTTTAGCGTTCTACATCAGTCACAATGAGGATTTTCAACAATATCGGGCTGTCAATCTGCTATTTTACGAAATTTTCCGGCTATCTATCCAACAGGGATTTCGCTATCTGGATTTTGGCATATTTACAGTGAATATGGAACCCAATTGGGGATTGGCTCGGTTCAAGGAAAATTTTGGCTCCAAGGGCATCTTCCGCGATACCATTGTCAAAGTGTTGTAGATTCGATGAAGATTTTACATATAGCCCCTTTCAATACTGCCGGAGTACCACTCACTTTTGTACAAGCTGAACGCAGCTTAGGCTACTATAGTCGTCTGGTAACATTGGCGCGTCATCCCTACAATTTTCCCGAAGACATCTGTTTGAAACTTCCTCTTCTCAATTTTTATGGTACCAATTTGATCAAAAAAGTGGTTTCCCCAAAGCAGCGTTTGCAAGTAGGACATTTGCATCGTATTCCGGAACAAATTCCCATTCAATGGCATCCTAAGGGTGCTGCAGAACGGCTCTTAATCAGATTGCGGGAGAAGATTTGGCAACCCCGAATTCGGCAATTTATGACGCAAAGCAATTTTTGGCAATTTGATGTTTATCAACTGGACGGGGGATTAGAATTTTACCGCGATGGTCGTACTGTGAAAAAATTGAAAGACTTGGGGAAAAAGATTATCTGTTGCTACACTGGCAGTGATTTACGGGTCCGCGGCGTGATTCCAGAAATTGATGCTGCTGCCGATCTCAACGTAACTGTAGAGTTCGACCACATTTACTTTCATCCCAGGATTCATCATGTATTTTTCCCTTTTGATTTAGAACATTTTGTCTACTCCAAGCAGTCACATTCGGGGAAGCTGCGGATTGGCCACGCTCCCACTCAGCGCCAGGCTAAGGGCAGTGATGTCATCATTGCAGTGTTGAAAAAAATTCAGCAAAAATATCCCATCGAGATTATACTCATTGAGAAGTTATCCTATCACCAGGCCCTGCAGCTCAAATCAACTTGTGATATCTTCATCGATCAGATTGGCGATTTGGGCTATGGCATTAACTCTCTTGAAGCTTTAGCTATGGGGATACCCACTTGTTCCTCTCTGGTACGCGGTTTTGCAGACAAGTATCCAGATCATCCCTTTGTGGAAATCAACACTGACAATTTGGAATCGCAGATTATCTATTTAATAGAGAATGAGAATTATCGACGGAGGATGGGTGAAATTGGGCGAGAATGGCTGAGAAAATACCACGATGCTGTAAAAGTGGTACAGCATATTCATAGGTTAGCGCGCATTCCTTCAAGAAACAGGAAGTGGGAAAGGAAATAATACGCCTCAACAGCACACGCAAAAGCAAACATAGGAAAGCATCCAGTTGGCGATGTTGACCAGCGAGTATTAGTCTGCCTATTCGCAATAACTTGTGCTCCTTGGGTTAACTTCCATAGAGTTATCATATTAATTATAGACAGGATTTACAGGATAAAAAGGATTT
>Ga0164318_10001450_pt1 | contig 21135 bp, 22 predicted proteins | sample GuaBasSedimGuay9_FD_113734 | JGI IMG/M metagenome (GOLD analysis project Ga0164318, IMG submission 113734) | Subseafloor sediment microbial communities from Guaymas Basin, Gulf of California, Mexico - Guay9, Core 4571-4, 0-3 cm | ecosystem: Environmental > Aquatic > Marine > Hydrothermal vents... | reverse complement strand
TCGGTCTCGGTCTCGGTCTCGGTCTCGGCATTAACTTCGGCTTCAGTTTCAGTCTCGGTCTCAGTTTCAACTTCGGCCTTTTCAATTTTCTCAGCCTCGGTCGTTTCAGTTTCAACTTTCTCAGACTCGGTCTCGGCCCTTTCAAGTTTTTCATTCGTTTCTTTCAGGATCCAAAGCCGAACTTCCTTTTTAGAGGCCCGGCAGTTTTTCAAGGGTTTCTTGCCATTTTCGATTCTTAATACATTCAGGTATTCGACCATTTCTTTTTGAGTTTTGAGTGAGGTCATCGTGTTCTCCTTATTTATGTTTATGTTAATCATGGTTACAAAATACTACAGTTTTTAGCTCCTGTCAATAGAAAACTTTAGTTTTTTCTTAAAATTTTTTTCCTGCAACTGCTGCAGGTTCGGCAAAGCTCCTTGGCATTATGCCAAAGGTCGACTTTAACATTGATTTGATATGCTAAATAGGGCCATAGGGTAACGTGTCCGATTTCCCCTATATGCACTATATGCCTCCGTTCCATCTCTCTTTTAAGGGCATCGTGTCTCTCCTCAATCGACTGTGGCTCTAATCGTATAATCGGAAAATTATATCGGGTTAGGTCAAATTTTTTTGATTCGAGTAACCAGAGGAGCCTGTGAATATCATTATGCTCCTTTATTATATGGTAACCACACATATATTTTACATCAATCATCCACATCCGCATCCTTATAGCCTCCACGAGTATGGGCCTTTTATTGTCATGCCCAGGACCTGAATTTAATTAAGGCGTTTTATCGAACTTTGTTTTGACACACCTTTATGGATGGACGTCGATTTCCCAGCCTGGAAGCCAGCATCCGAATATGATGATCCCCGACTCCGGGAATATTGGAGCCGATTATTTTTTTTAAATTCCCTTAACGCCTGAACGTTCAAGGGCACGATTGTTAACCCACGTTCCTGGATGTGGGTATTTTTCATTTCCGTAAGCTCTTTGAGCTTTTCACGTATGCCAAGGGCGAATCCTGCCCTCCAAAGCCGCCGTTCCTTTCCACGTTGAGATGTGGTCAATTTAGGTAATGATTTCAAATATTCCTTCCATTTTATATCTCTTTGCCGGTATATAATATCACTCATATATAGGGCTTGTTCGATGTCAACAGTACGTCCTACATAGAGATACGCACTACCGGAGTGGAGTTTTCTCATGATAAGTGCCACACCGTTGAAATTAGCAATGCTTGAACGGAGGGTGGTATCATATTTTTGGGGATTTTTTGATTTGATTCCCACTTCCTGCTCGGTAAAGAGCGGTTTTTCTTCAGCCTCGGCAATTTTTATGTCAAATTGTGCCATCAGCTTTGCAGCTTTGGCCTTGGCAGCCTTTGCTTCATGGGTCTCAGAATTGTTTTTAGACAGGGCCAACAGTTTCAAAATTTTGTCAAGAACGTTTTTTCGAGTCATCATTTTAGAACATCCTCCTTATTAGGATTAAGTTAATCATGGGGGTAAATTAACATGACTTTTAGCTCCTGTCAACAGAAAAACTAAGAAAAAAGTTATAAGCAATTATCATACCAAGTATAATAGATTGACACTAATTTTTTTAAATGATATATTTAAAATTGTTTCACGCCAGATTTAATATCATTATATATGGAGATATCATATGGAACAAGTATATATCGGGGAGCATAAGCATACGGCTGTTTTAAAGCCATTTGAAATTAACTCCTTATCGGATTTTTATGAAAAATTCGTCAAGGACCCATTAAAAGGAAGCAAAGGAGGATTTTATTTTACTACCGCATCTGAGGTAGAGTTAACACCTGCATCAAAAGAAAATACAAAGGACGGCAGGGACAAGGATCATTACCGAAGGAACCTAAAAACCCACGTGTCAAGTTGGTGTGTGTGCATCGACGGCGACCAATCAGTTGATAACCCTGATTCCTGCATCGATCCGATTTTAATTCACCAATCATTAAAAGCTCAAAATATTAATCATATTATTTATACAACTTCCTCGTATAACCCACCACAAGTTTTCAAATGGCGATTGATCGTTCCTTGTGAATTAAAAAAGGGATCATTTTTGAAGCAGCGGCATGTAGCCACCGTTTCAAAATTATATGACCTGATTAATTGTAAGGACTTGAAGCAATCGAATGAATCATTTACACTTCCACAAATGTGGTTCCTGCCCGCCGTGCCAGACCCAGGTGTTTCTGAATACCAAAGTTTTTATCATTTTTCAGGTGAAGATTTAACACCTATGGGGCCTGGGTCTAAACAAAATTTACCTACTGGTACTACTAGCTATTGTCCTGAATCAGAAATAGTAAATAATATCGTTCATGGCATTTCTCCTTTGCACGCCTCAATTAATAAATATATTTATGGCAATATTCAGGATGGGCGCAAGCCTGAAGCGATAAAAGCCACCTTGCATGGTTTGACGTCTGGCTGGAACATGAATGATGATAAATTAAAAAAATATAAGGAGGATTTGAATCGTTTAGTCGATGCTGCGGCTAGTAAATTTAAGCATCCAGAAAATGACGACCACTGGCAAGTCGAGGAGGAAAAACGAACGGACAAAAGGGTATATACAAGGTATCCTGATCAAGGTGGATTATTTGAGGAACTTGTAAAATGTTGTATGGACTGGATGATATTTCCCAATCGACAAATAGCTGTTACTGCTGCCAGAACGGTAATTTCCACGTTGGGTGCTCGTAGTTATACACTTCCCACGGGTAAGGGAATCGCATTAACGGCATTAATTACTGGACGTTCGACGATTGGAAAAAGTAATATAAAGAAGTTTTTCATATGGGTACTTGATAATTTTGTTTTAGGAAGCAGGAGTCAGGAGTTTCTGGGTGCCCAATATTACACGTCCGTAAAAAATATGGTTGAAGACCTCACTGAAAAATATTCACTTTTATCAGTTCGAACCGAATCAGGCCAGTCAGATAAATCAAAAGCAGGAGACATGAGCCGAGTAATGGCATATGAATTGGAATTTTCCACGGAGTCAGGTGAATCGGGCTATATCTCCTCCGGAGCCCAGAACGATAAAATTCCCGCTTTATATTCACCTGGCGTAACAACTATCAGGGAGTCGGTTGCTGAAATTCAGTCCGATGCTGACGTAATGAACCAAACAACAGTTGCTGGTGTCGCAGGTCGAAGGAGCCACGTCATCATCGATCCGATTAAAGCTCCGATGAATACAAATCGAATTGATAAGGTCCCAACCAAAATAAGGAAACTAATTAATCAATTATATAAAATAGCCTCCGATCCCAATAAAAAAGACTGCACGAGGCCGTTGGAACCAAAGCATTGGATTTATATTCAATATGCTGACGAAAAGTTTTTTAAGAGTCGTTGGCAGTATTGGCTCGATCAAGAAAATAAAGCCGCACTCAACCGGGATGATTACGAATCCACGTTCTATGGGAGGCTTTATGAACGAGTCCCGGCCTATGCTGGTATTCTCGCAGTCTGTGATAACCCCGAAAAACCGTTAATTACCAACGATCACTTGAAAATCGCTGAAAAATCGTTATTTGCTGAGTTTAATGCCCACAGGAAGCAGGAGGAGACAGGCGTCTTTGATTCTGAACTCGATAAATTAATTAAGAAAATTGAGGAGATTTTTATCGGCGATATGACACCACTTATAAAACATTATAAAAAATCACTATGGGGAGTGGGAGAAAAGGAACTAAAAGATGGGGCGATGGAATGGGTTCCACTGCGTCGGAAGATAAATCGGCGATTGAGGAAGCTATCAGAACGCGAATTAAACGAATTTAACCGGAATAAGTATTCATTGCTGCGAGATGTAAACATCCACCAATTAGGTAAGGACGAAACTTTGGAGTTATATGGGCATGCAAGACTTACATTCAAACGATTATAAATCTTACACGGCGAAAACGTCTCATACAGGGGGCGTACTAGCAACTATTTCTAATGAAATCAATATGTTACAGCAATCTTCTACGCTTATACGCTCCCTGCGACTCCGGGGGTGCGGCCGCCCCTCAAGCAAAAAGCGTGCCAGCCAGAGAGGTCTTTTTTTTTTGGTTTTGCGTATTTCAGTAGAAGTATATATATATATATATAATAACATATTAATATCACTAGGAAAAAGTGCTGATACGCTTTTCTAACACGCTAGCAGTCTCATACGTGGAAGATGAGACACTTCTGTATCACAAGCAAAGAACGTGCCACCGATATTTATAATGATTTCAGTAAGTTACAAAATGCGTAAAATGAGACACTTTTGAGACACTTTTTGCGTGTGTCGATACATAAAAATGTGTGTCGATAAAAAATTTGAATCGAATCTAGTACGCTATCAATAATTGCAATAATATCAATATGTTATGTCAGAAAAAATAAATAGAAAAAAATAATTTCTAATGATATCAACTAGTTATAGTAAAAAGGATAAAATCGCTTATTTTACGGCCTTTTTGAAGTAAAATCGTAAATTAACATAAAATAAATAAAACCTATTGAAAAAAGTTTTAAAAACGTCTAATATAGACTTATTCCTATAAAAACGGACGTTTAGGACTGAATTAAAGGAGGAGATGTAATGAAACTATCAAAGCCAATTGGTTTTCCAAAAGACGATGAACCGTCCCTGTCGGATATCGTGGATAAATTGGTTGCAAACACTTACCAAATCTTACAGTGGAAATTTATTTTTGCGACCAATCGGATGTTGGAAGATGAAGATGAAGCAGTAAAGGCGGGTTTACCCCGTGGCTATGTTAATTTTGACCATACCAAATTGGAGCAAATTGTTTCAATGGTCGAGCCTTTACTAAAAGATGCTCAAGCAACCCGGAAAATTGAGGCTCAATCATCAAAGGATATTATCAAATTAATAAGCCAGGGAAAAATTTCTCTCGATGAGGCGATTAAATTAATGTCCCTTATGAAGATAAAACTGGAAGTGGACGAACGGGAAATAAAAAATCAACTGCAGAAAGAAGTAATAAAACTTATGAGGAGTTAGAATTATGGTTAATGCTCGTGCAAAGGGAGCAAGGGGTGAGCGGGAGTTTTGCAAATGGCTGCAGGAAAAACTTGATTTGCCGATCACCCCTGAACGGAATCTCGATCAAGTGAGGAATGGCGGGGCCGATATAGTTTTCCCTCCCTTTATTTTTGAAATTAAACGATGTGAGCTATTAGCTCAACGCAAGTGGTGGCTGCAAGTAAAGAAGGCAAGTCGAAAAATGCCGGGATTAATTCCAGTAGTTTGCTACCGACGGAATAAACTCCCGTGGAAATTTTTGATTCCCAAGGACCCTTATGGCTATGTTGAAATGAAGGAGGAGGATTTCATTCGATGGATGAAAAACGAATATCGAAAAAACGATCATAAACACGTCAAATTTTGACATTGCGACAATATGAATGTAATTGTATATGTTTATTGTAAACATCGATAAAATACGTGTATACGCTCGATATATGCGATATTATGATTGAATGAAATGTCAAAATGTGTTGATCGAATTATTGTAAATATTTTATTGACATTTTATATTAATTATTGTAGAATTGTGTTTATGAATAAAAATATATTTACCGGAGATAAGGCTACCAGAAGGGGTTTTCGTAACCTACGATTTTACGATTTTTTACGATATACTGGCATTTTTAATAAGACCGGGGCTTAAATGGGAACCGAATATAAAAAAAATTACGACGACCGGGCATACAAAATCTTGACCAAGCCTCTGGCTTCAGAGTTGGACTTATGTCTTGAGTTCAATATTTCCGAGGAAACGTTGGAAAAATGGAAATCAGAAAGCCCCAGTTTTCTTTGGTCGATTCAAAAAGGCTTGTTACAAGGCGAACAAAAACTACGAAAAATCATATTTAGCTTGGCCTTTTGTCCGCCCAAGGACTCGAATACGAAACTCCTTACATTATTGGCCAGTAACGTATACGGCATAAACGAGGAGCATGTAACTACGATTAGGGACCAGACCTCAGTGGAAAACCCTGAGGAAATTATGAAAGTACGTGGGATTCCCATTCCTGATATTGAGGTTCCTGATGTTAGCATATGAGGATATTGATATACTCGAGAGTTGGTGGGTTAAAAAAGCCCGAGTAAATTTTTGGGCATATCGCCAATTTATGAGAGCCAGTAATTTTAAAATTGGTTGGTTCATTAAGGATTTATCGGCTGCTTTACAACAGTTTTACGTGGATTACTTATCACAAAAACGTCCTATTCTAATCATTACTTGTCCTCCACAGCATGGGAAATCATGGAGCATCGAGGATATCATTTCATGGATCGCTGGACAAAATCCAAATTTAAAACAGGTTTATGCGTCATTTTCTGAAAACCTGGGGGTTCGTTGTAATGCTGGTATTCAAAGGACGATCATAGGCGAAAAATATCAACAGATTTTTCCCGATACGATGATTAATAGTAAAAACGTTGTAACTCTTTCTAATACTTACAAGAAAAATTCAACTCTGATTGAATTTATCAACAAAACTGGCTCTTTTCGTAATACTACGGTTAATGGACCGATCACGGGGGAAGGACTTGATATCGGTTATATTGACGACCCAATAAAAGGCCGCAAGGAGGCTGAATCAAAACTGATTCGTGATGGAGTTTGGAATTGGTTTTGTGATGACTTTGGTACTCGTTTTGCTGATGACGCCGGTTTTATCGTTACCGCCACTCGTTGGCATATTGATGACTTGGTTGGTAGGTTGATTAAAAAATATGGCATGGATCGTATTACACTTTTTAAATTCCAAGCGATTGCTGAACAAGACGAGGAATATCGAAAACAAGGAGAACCGTTATTCCCTGAATTAAAATCGTTGAGTTTTTTAACCGAAAAGAAAAAGGTCCTGCTGTCTGCATCGTGGGAATCGCTATATCAACAGAACCCAGTTAAAGCAAGTGGAAACATGATTCATCGGGAATGGTGGCAATGGTGGGAAGCTTTACCGCTTTTCGATTATACTTATATTGTTGCGGACACAGCGCAGAAAAAGGGAAATCAAAACGATTATACTGACTTCCAATTTTGGGGTCATGGTCACGATGGGAACATCTATTTAATCGACCATGTTCATAAAAAATTCACAGTTCCCGAGGTTGAACGGGAAGCCGAGATTTTTTATTTGAAACACGCTGAACCTTTTAACGGCGGAGTTTTTCGTGGCATGTGCATTGAAGATAAAAGCTCAGGAATCGGGTTAGTTCAACGATTTGAAGAAAAAAATTACAAAGTAAATGGGATTCCACGAACGACGGATAAAGTAACAAGGGCTTATGATGCCGGCCCTGAAATTAAAGCGGGGAAGGTTTTTCTCAACGTGCAAGTCCCGGATGTGCATGTAATTACAGACGAAGCAATGACCTTCCCGAACGGGTCATTCGATGATGCTTTTGACTGCACAATGAGTGCAATCGAGGTGGCATATATTTACCCTGAAATTTTAAACAATGAAATTTTCGTTGGTTGAAAGGATATTATGGAACTACAGGTGGATAAGGAAATTTTTAGAAAAACCCTCGAGGATCGAGCAGGAACTGAAATTGAGTGCCTTCGAATCGCAGGGGAAGGCGACATCATTATTTGCGATTCTGAGGAAGTTCCACCTGATGATTGCTATTTAATTTTGATGGTCGGTTCAAACAAACTAAAAACCCAAGGGATACATATTCCTGCTTTGCCCACTGGCGATACTGTACGAGTAACCCGTGTGGAGATTTCCACAACAATCAATTTTATTTAAGGTCGGCATAATGAACCCACTCACATTTTTTTATAATTTAGTTAAGGAAAAACGTAATTATGCGGTTGCGGAGAGCTACCATTATAAAACTCCATCGCCCATTTTTTCCACTTGGTCCTTAAAATCCGCAGTCAAGGAAGGGTACAAGAAAAATCCGTGGGTTTACCGATCGGTATTTTTGAAGGCTAAAGCAGGGGCTTCAGTAAATTGGTATGTTGCGGATTCGGACGGAAAGAAAATTGACGGTCACCCGTTGACAATGCTTTTTGAGCGACCGAATCCGTTTATTTCTCGTCAAGACTTATTTGAATTGATCATCGCCTGGCTCGAATTAACAGGTAATTCGTATATGAAAAAAGTTTTGGTAGGTGGACAAGTAAAGGAACTTTGGCCGATATCGCCAGATCGCTTAAAACCCGTTCCTACGAAAAATGTAATAAAATGGATGGAGGGATATTCATTAGATCAAAGCAGGAAAGTTACATTCCAGCCCGAGGAAATTATCCACAATAAATATTTTAATCCTGCTAATCCGCTTTTAGGAATTTCACCGTTGGAAGCAGTTGCAAAATCAGTTGATATCGATAACGCACAGAAAGACTTCAATCTGGCGTCAACGCAAAATCGAGGCGTCATTGATGGGGTTTTTTCATTTGAACGGAACTTTGCAAGTCAGGATGAAGCTGATGCCGTGTCCGATCGATTGAATGAGAAATACCGAGGGAAGCGAACATTCGGCGTACTGGGTTCTAATGCTAAATACATCAGAACGGCGTTGACACCCGTGGAAATGGACTTTTTAAATTCAGGTCGTAAGAGCATGGAGGAAATTTTTGTCGCCTTCGGTGTTCCTCCTGTTTATGCCGGAATTATGCAAGCAGCAACTCTGAATAATTATAAAACAAGTGAACTTGTTTTTTGGTTTGGTACGATGTTATTTCTTCTCGATGATTTGAAGGACACGTTTAATTTTTCGTTAAGCGATCAATTAAAACCTGGGGAACAACTTGTTTACGATTTATCCGGGGTTCCAGCGATTCGTGAAGCGATGCTATCAAAAACGAAGGTTGCGAAAAATCTCTACGATATGGGAGTTCCATTTAAGCAGCTGAATAAAATTTTTAAACTCGGCTTTCAGGAGTTTGAAGGATGGGAACAAAGCAATCCACTGAATCAAAAATCCATGGAGCAGGAATCGCAATCAGAACGTTCCACGTCGAAAAGGCGTTATACGCTGGTTGAAAAACGAGCCAGTAATTACAATAAGTTGCTTAAGAAACAGGAAAAATTGAATCAAAAAGTCATTCACGATTTGCTCCAAACCCAACAGGAGAGCATTTTTGATTTCTTTGATGAGAAAGGAATTGTAACACAAGGCATTGACGAGAAAATTGCCGAATCAGCCTCACTGTGGAAGGATGCTTTAGAAAAAATATATATTGAGACATCGCTATTTTTTGGTGCGGATATGGTGATTGAAAAAAGATCCATCGAGGATGACTTGGCAAAGGAAATTGAGAATTATTTATATCAGGAGGATGTCGTTCTAACTGAAATTTCCTTGATCGATGAAACTACCGCAACTAAAATAGTTGATATCGCCAAGGAAGCACTCGGCACAGGTGCGACAATGAATGAAGTTCAACAGGCCATCGTGGATTGTGGAATTTTTGACGAAAAAAGAGCTTTGATGCTATCACGAACCATTACTGGAACAGCTTCTAATTTAGGCCAAATTCATGGTGCCACTCTGGCCGGTGCAACAATGAAAACTTGGACCACTGCAGGTTTTGAGGTCAGAGAAAGTCATCAAGCTTTGGAAGGGCAAACAATAAAAATTGACGAGTATTTTATCGTAGGGAGCGAAAAGGCTTTGTTCCCGCTTGATAACCGATTAAGCCCAGGGGAAAGGGTAAATTGTCGATGCACGTTATTTTACTCCGTGGGCGAATAAATTAATTTAAGTAAGGAGTTGATTGTGGATAAAAAACTTGAAGTTCGTTCGTCGGGTGAAATAAGAAGCACAGAGGGAGAAGGTATCTGTGAAGCCTATTTAACCCGATGGGATACTGTTGATTCATGGGATACCACTTTTGAGAAAGGGGCTTTTAAAAAGTCGTTCAAAAAAAGGGGTGCTGAAGGTATTAAATTAATTTGGAATCACGAGGAGCTTGCGGGTAAAGTCCTTGAAGTTTCTGAAGATTCCACCGGTCCGAAGGTTAAAGTGCAATTTAACCTTAATACACGGACCGGTAAAGAGGCTTTTGAGCATGTTAAAGCCGGTGACGTGCAATGTTTTTCATTCGGTTTTACCACGCTTAGGGACAGATGGAAAAACGGGATTCGGTCGATTCAGGAAGTGGATGTCGTTGAGTGTGGACCTGTAGTTTTTCCTGCGAACGAAAAGGCGAAAATTACAGGTATTCGTGCTGAGGATTTTGACGAAACTATTGAGGAAAATGCTCTCCGACGTAAAAGGTACGAACTCATCGATGCGTTGAGTATTACTCTCGATGATATTTATTGGGGCCCTAATAGCGATAAATTGGACAACATTCTTCCTCTGATGGATGTTGCGATTTCAAAATTCCATACCGCATACCTTGATTGGCTGAAGGATTGGTATGATCGCTACGAAAATCGCACAGGTGAACCACCTCGTGAATTAAGAACAAGCGTTCAAAAGGTTTTAAATTCTACTGATTTTGACGACTTGAAAAACCAAACGGGTTTTACCGATGAAGAGGTTAAGCAATTAACTCGCAATCAGCTGCTTTCCTATGAGGGCAGGGCAAAAATGGAAAAAGCCCCGAAGGAACTTCAGGCCGCTTATAAGGAATTGCGACGGGCTAAAGTTGAAGCTCTTTGTGATGAGTTCCGGAACTCGGGATTTTCAAACGTTGAAAAGGAACGATTTTTTAACCTCCTGGACTTTAGGAAAAAGGAAGTTGTCGATGAAACCGGAGCCAAGGAGATTATAAATTTTTTGATTGATTTTAGGAGTAGGCTTTAATTTTAATTAAATAAAGGAGATTTAGAAAATGGCTGATGAATTAACACTGAAAGATTTGCAGGAAGAAATGGGTAAGACTTTTGAGGCGTTCAAGGAGGCCAACGACAAAGCCCTGAAGGAAGCAGAAACCCGTGGGGGTAAGGCTACCGCCGAGACTCAGGAAAAAGTCGATGCCCTGAATGAAACGATTACGGAGCTGAAAAAGTCCATTGAGGAAATTGAGAAACGTGCAGGCCGCACTGGGAACCTGAAAACCCCTGAAGGCGGGGACGATGCCGAAAAGGAGCTGCGAGCTCAGGCATATGAAAAATATATCCGGTATGGCATGGGCGAGAACGCTGCTGTTGATATGTCGCCGGAGGAAAAAAGGGCACTCGCAGGTACCGCCGACGATGACGGCCAGTTTTTGGTTCCCTCTGATTTTGAAACGAATCTCATTATGAAAGCATTTGACCTTGCCGAAGTTCGCCCACTCTGTCAGGTGGGAACTACTTCAAGGGATTCGGTTAAAATGGGCGCACTCGGAAAACCTGTTGTGGCATGGGGAACTCGGGGTCTCGCCGTTGACGAAAAAACTCTGGGCACTGGGGGAATTATCATCCCGGTTAAGAACATTCGAGCTCTTCACCTGGTTTCCAATGATACTCTTGACGATACTGCCGCTGACATTATGGGCGAACTTGCCCAGGCTTTTGAACTCGCAGTTGCTGAAGCCGAGGATGATGCCTTCATTACCGGTGATTCGCCCGATTCACCTCGTGGAATTTTGGTTCACCCCCAGGTCCAGGCGAATAAAACCATGTCCGGTGTTTCTGGCGATATTTCCGATGCAACTCACAATGGTATCGATGCGCTGAAGGCTATACTTTATGCCCTGAAAAAAGTGTATCGTCGTAATGCAACGTGGGCAATGAACTCAACTACTGAAGGTGTTTATCGAGCTCTGAAGGATGGCGATGGTCGGTATCTTTGGGATACCGGGTTGGACAAGGAAGGTGTGCCAACACTGCTTGGCAAAAAAGTCATCAATCCCGAGGGTATGCCCGATATTTCTGCTGGCAATTATCCCGTTCTTTTCGGCGATTTCAAGAGTGGGTATAAAATCCGTGACCGGTCGGGAATCGTGATTAAGCGACTGGTTGAGCGATATGCCGAATACGATCAAACCGGTTTCCTCCTCAAAAAGCGAGTTGGAGGAGGTGTTGCACTTCCTGAAGCATTTAGGTGCCTGAAGATTTCCGCATAAAAATAATGAACGAGCCCCGGATTTTTCGGGGCTAAAACAAAATAAGGAGATAAATGATGAAAAACGATCCAAGTTCAAACTATGATATCGTTGATGTTTTGGATGCTAAATCAAGGACAGCTGGGACGGTTTATACTGCTGCAGTAGACCTTGTAACCGCTGATTGTACCGCCTTCTTGATATCGTGTGGCACGTGGGATACAAGTTTTGAAGCAACCCTTCAGTATTCCGATGACAATTCTGCTTGGACTGATGAACCTGATACCGAAGCAGGAAATACTGTTTCTGCTACTTTGACCGAAGCCGGAAGTGCTTTGATTAAAGTGCCGAATCCCCGAGCAAGGTATTCTCGGTTAAAAGTTGTGCTGGGCGGAACTTGCGTGGCAAGCGTTACTGCTGTTTCTGGGCCTTTGCTTTCAGTTGATGCCCCGGACGCCGCATAATTTTTTAACCCTAATTTTTAACCCTAATTTAACATGCTCGGATAAGGAAATTGCTTAATTTTCTTATCCGAGTTACCCAAAGTGAGGAACATAATGAGCGTTGAACTTGTTAGTTTTTCCGAGTTGAAAAATGTTTTAGGCCTTGAAGGGGATACGATTGATGAATACCCCGCATTGGCAATAATTCGCGAAGGAGTAACATCAGCGATTGAGGAATTTATCGGTCGTGAATTAACACAAAAGGAACGTGAGGAAACTATTTATGTCGGTAAAACTTTTACCTCAATGATTTACCTCAAGGCTTTGCCAGTTCATTCAGTTTCCTCCATTATAATTGATTCATGGGGCGAGGAAATAACACTTTCAGATAGCGATTTCCAGATCGTAAAATATGGTGTTGAATTGTTATCATCAATTAATCGTTCTAAAGTAAAAGTAACTTACACAGGAGGGTTAATTGATGAGGATGTTTCAGCACGATTAAACCGAGCCGCATTACTCCAAACAATATATGAATTTCAAACAAAGGAACACATCGGAGCCACGTCTGTTTACACCGATGGAGGTTCAGTTTCGACACCTGAACTTGGCCTTTTGAAGGAAATACAACGAATGCTAACTAGTGAAATACATCCCTTAAAATGGTGATATTATGATCCAGCTCAATGTGGAAGTGGATTCAAGTGAGGTTGAAACTTACTTATCAAAGCTTCCAAACCAGATGTTTAATCGAACTAAAAGTGCCTTTTTAACGGCTTTGACTAATGCTGATAGGAAAACCAAACAAAATGCGACAAACCGCTTAAAAGTAAGGACAGGGAATTTAAAACGATCAATTAAATTTTTACTCGCAGGAAATGAAATAAAAACATTAAAAGGATCATTATTTACCGTTGGTCGCCTTGGAGGTCAATCAATAGTTTATGCACCGATTCACGAATACGGAGGGACGATACGAGCGAAAAATGCTTATAAAAAAGTCCCAGGTGGACCTTATTTAAACATCCCCACGCAAGAAAATAAAACACCTGCTGGGGTTCAAAGGATGACTGCGAGAATGGTATTTTCGCAAGGTGGGTACATCGCAGGTAAAGGCGTTTATTTAAATGGTAAACGAATGTTTTCACTGGTTAAAAAAGTAAAAATACCAGCACGTCTCGGGATGCACGATGCAGCAAAGGGTGAAATCAAAACCCTACTTAACGAATTACAAAATTTGGTTGAGGAATAAAAATGTCAACACCTTTAGTTACAGTTTTCCTTGATGAAATTGAAGCCAGATTAAAAAATATTACGACTGATAATGGTTATTTTTTCACAGTGAAGAAAGTTAGTCGGGCTCGATTAAAACCGTTCAGTGGTCACGATTTACCGGCAGTGAATTTTTGGCCCGTAAATGTAGAAAGTAGTCAAAGTGAATACGGTATGGACAACAGAAACCTAAATATCGTAGTTGAAATACATACGAAAACACACGATGAGCCTTTTACTGATACTGTTGATAAATTAGTTTCGGATGTCGTAATTGCGCTTGATCGTAATACTTCATCTCCTGCTACTACTGACCCGGCAGATTCAGACTTAGGTGGATTAATCGAAAATTTTATATTTACTGGATATGACTATCAAATTGGCGAAGGTCAAAAGCCATATTGTGCTGGAATCATTAATTTTTCCGCACAGTTCATAACTGAAAGCAACCAGATGCTTTAATACAAAAAAAGGAGAATAGGAATGGCTACAAGTAAAAAAGGTAAAATGTTGTTTGAAAGTGGGCAAACGTTTTCAGATTTTGCTGTGATGGAAGATTCAGGTGACCACAAGGTTTTCACCTTGACCGGTGCTACCGTTTTTTCAGGACGTTCAGGATATGAGGTTCAGGTTCGACCTAATGGAATTGTAACAGGTCGAAACATCCTGGCTCCACATGCCGATGACGATAAGTTGACCGTTTCAGCCTTCAGTGCTTTTTCAAAAGGCGTTTTACGAGAAGTCGCAGCGACGACGATAACGGTTACTCGACCAGCTACCGCAGTGGCGAAAATCAACTCAATCACGATGGACGATTCAGGCGCTATTGTCGAGGTTGAAGGAACTGATTCGTCCACTTCTGCCTTTTCGGAGGAACGTGGCGAAGCGGGAGGTCCGCCTGAAATACCCGCTGATTCTGTTGAAATCGGGCAAGTTAGGTTTGCTTCGAATACTTCAGCCCCGATTCAGAATACTGAAATTTTCCAAGTCGTGGGGACACATGCTGAACGATTTGACCACCCCACGTGGAAGACGAAAAACTTAGGCTCAGGTGACAGTGCCGATTCGTCGGCGGAGAAAAACGCTCATGTCGTCTTTGATGACGTGATTGGTAGTCCCATCCACACAGGTGGAACTTATAAACGAATTTATCTCGCTTATTATTCGCCGATTTTCGCTGAAATTTCAAAAGCCTTTGATTTTGTCCCAGCTGAAAATTCACATTCCCTATCGTCAACCCAGTATTACAACGGCACCGTGGGATCAGTTTCATCCTCCCTTGGACAGGCGGGTGTCACTGTGCTGATGAATGACAATATCACGGACACTTTGGTTGGACTCAAGGATGAGATTTTGACGTTTAAATTTTATCCCGATCGGAACAAAGCGCCGTATATTTTAACGCAAGGAATTATGGGCATGAGTCGAACTTTCCCCGTTGACAGCCAGAATCAGGCTACGTTGACGATTTCCGCCGAGGATCCAAGTGCCGACTTCGCAAGCTAAAAATTCGCCCCGTTTCATTTGAAGCGGGGCTTAATTTAAAGGGATATGCAAATGAGTTTTGATATAAATAAGTTTGAAACAACCACTTTTAAGGAAAGGACTTTTGATGTTAAAGTTCCGGAATTAAAAGACTTTTATGCCGAGGATGAAAAGGCTATTTGGCAAGTTCGGGGCCTGACAGGCGAAGAGTTAGCCATTGTCAATGAAGCGATTTCCACGAATCAAAATTTATCTGCTTTAGTATCGGCAATTACTTCAAAAGTAACCGAGGAAAAAATCCAGGCGATAAAAGAAGCTATGGGATTACCAAGCGATTCAGTTCCTACTGATATCGTTCGCAGAATTTCAATGTTGGTTCAGGGTTCAACTAATCCCGAGTGTTCTCAGGAACTCGCCGTAAAAATCGCAAGGGTACATCCGACTATATTCTTCAAAATCACCAATAAAATTATTGAGTTAACAGGAATCGGTCAGTTGGGGGAATAGATGCCTTGTGGGAAGACGAAAATATTAAGTTTACGATGAATTTAGCAGACAAATGGGGAAAACCTTTATTTGAGTTGCTACCAGATAAATTTCCGCAAGGCCGCTTAACCGACGTTGAACTTGAGCTATGGGCACGTTTTTATAACGAAAAAAGAAACCGAGTTAAATAACCTAAGGTATTGAATAAATGGCTGATATTGCTAAAACTATTGAAATTATTTTTTCGGGAAAGGACGATGGTTTATCAAAAATCCTGAAGGATACTGGGACAGGGGTTACTGATTTTAGCAATAGTGTAAATGATATTACTCAACCCTTGGCAGACGTGGGAAAAAATATCCTTGCTTTGGAAGGAGCCTTTGCGGCATTAGCGGGTGGCGCAATCGGTCTCGCTGTTACGAAAACCGGCGAATTTAAAGCTGGTGTTAATGAAATTAATACCTTATTAAATTTAGCTCCTAATCAATTAGGCGATTACTCTGCCGAGATTTTAAATTATGCTAAAGATTCAACTCAATCAATCGAGCAAATCAATTTAGCATTGTATAATGCAGCATCACTAGGTGTGGATTATGCAAATAGCCTTGACGTTTTATCAACGGCTGAAAAGCTGGCGGTTGGAGGGAAGGCGGAATTAAATAGTGCACTTGAAGTTTTGATTGGTACGATGAACGCTTACGGTGCACCAGTTGAACAAGCCACGAGTTATTCCGATGCCTTTTTTACGATTATTCGGGATGGTAAAACTACTCTTCCTGAGTTATCGACTTCCATTGCTGATGTAACGGGACTTGCTGCAAGTTCAGGAATCAGTTTTGAAACGCTTGGTGCTGCAATCGCTGCGATGACGGCAGCAGGTGCCCCTACATCGCAAGCGATTACTAAAATAAAGGCTGCGATTGCTGCTTTGGTCGCACCAACTGATAGTGCACGTAAGGCTGCTAGCGAATTAGGAATTGATTTATCGCAAGCAGCACTCGACTCAAAAGGCTTTCCTGCTGTGCTACAAGAGATCTACGAAAAAACCGGCGGGAACACTCAGGAGATGCAAAAACTCATTCCATCGATTGAGGGCCTGCAAGGTGCATTAATCTTAGGAGCTGACAAGGCCGGGATTTTTCAAAAAGCACTTGACGATATGGCTCATAAAACTGGAGCTACTGAGTCTGCTTTTGACCAGATGAAAAATAACCTCACCCTGGTCTGGCAAAGCATGACTAACTCTTTTGATACAATGATGATAAGTTTTGGGAGTAGTTTAGAAGATAGCTCAAAAAGCCTGATTGATGCGTTCGGAGGTCTTTGGGACTCAATATCGCAGGGTGTGGATAAAGGTACGTTTGACCCAATTATTGATTTAGTCGATAATTTTATTGTAGATTTGACTGATGGACTTAATGAACTTTCAACCAATTTGCCTGATGCGTTGGAAGGTGTTGATTTTACTGGTTTTATTGATTCAATTACCAATCTGAAAAACAGTATACTTGATTTATTCGGTATTAATTTATCGGATTCGGCAAGCCTCACTGACACGATACAGGCGATAATTGACAGTTTAACAACACTGACTAATTTTTCCAGTACCATCATTGGCGTTTTAACCCCGGTAAAAGAAGTTTTAGTTGATGCAGGCGAATGGTTCAACGATTTAAGCGATCCGGTTCAAAATTTTATCGCTAAAATGTTAGGCTTTTCGATGATCGCCGCTCCACTCTCGGCTGCGACGGCAGCCATCGGTGGATTAATAACCGCATTAGGTGGATTAAGTCCGGTTATCGCCTTGCTTACGGGTCCTGCGGGAATCGTTGTCGCTTTAGGTGCTGCGATGTATGCCTTTAACGAGTGGTCAACTGCTCCGTTGAGGGCCGATCACGAGCAGACGATGAAAGCCCTGGACGAACAACAAAAGGCGATTAAAAAATTAACCGATCAACTCGATGGGGTTCCATTAAACAAGACTTCAGAAATTTTCGTATTAATTGAAAAAGGCGATTTGGAGGGAGCCCAGGAATTAATTGACGAATTAACCGCCGAGGAGAAAGAAATTCGCATAAAGGCTTTGGCTGACGATAAAGCCTTTGAGGATTTTAATCGCAATTTGGCAAATCTCCCGCCTGAAATTCAAACGGAAATAACTGCTTTAATTAATCAAGGGAAATTTGATGAAGTCGAACAACTTTTAAACGATATCGGGGAAGGAAAAACCCTCGATATAAAACCCCAAGTAAAAGACGCCGATTTAACTCAAGCTACTGAAATCATTGAATATTGGGTTGAAGGGGTAAAGCATACGATTGAAGTGCCAGTCGAAACTAAAGGTGTTGACGATGCTAAGAAAAAAATTGAGGAAATTCCCACGGAGAAGCAAATTGAAATTCAGCTCCAAGGGGAAATCGATAAAGAAATTGCTGCGATTCAGGCTAAGGCTGAAGTCGTGCAATCAGCCTTTGAATGGGAAGCAAAGGTCGATATCGCAGAAGTTGAAGCCCAGGCAAAAATAATTGAGGACGCTTACGATTCGATCAATACCTCGATTACTTCCACTGCTGATTTAATGGGCCAGGCGTTAAGTGCCATTGATTCTGATGATTTTTCGGCCAAATGGGCTGCACAGGATATTCTGCGAGACGAGGCGAAACTGCGAGAAAAAAGTTTTGAACTCCAAGAAAAGTTGACGAATGAACAAATAAAATATATGGCTGCGAAAACTGAAGCACTTGAGAACGGTGAAAGTGTGATAACAATCGACTCAAATGGACTTGAACCCGCACTCGAGATGGTCATGTGGGAAATTATTAAAAAGGTCCAAGTTCGTGCTACGGCAGAAGCCAGCGAATTTTTATTAGGGATATAAGGCTATGATATCATTATCAAAAACTGAATTGAGTACAGAGGGGAATGTTATCATTAACGAAACTGAAAAGACGGTGATTAATAAAAACACAGCCCGAGTAGTCTTGGTTCCCACGCTTGATGGCGGATCAGTAACAATTCATTCGGGCGTGTCAGAATCTGATAGGAATGTTACGATTTATTCTGATATTTCCCGAGAGCAGGAAAAAATAATTTGGAATTTTTTTAACTCGGGCGCTTATTTAACCATGGTATGTAAAGAGGGCGTATTTTTTACCTCCATAAAATCGCTAAAAACTGATAACGGTAAATTGGAAATGAAAATATTAATTTTAGACAAGGAGAATTAAAAAATGGCTATTACTGCAACTTTATCCAATCATTTTAAGTACATGCAGGCTACTAAAAAAATTGATTTTGAAGCTGATACTTTCAAAATCATCCTGCTCGATTCGACGTTTGCGTTCGATCCAGATGCCCATGCCACGCTGGCTAATGTAACTGCTCATCAGTTAGCCACGGGCAACGGGTATACACAAAACGACAAAGCTCTCGCAGGTGTCACTGTTTTGGAGGACGATTCAAACGATCGAGTTTCCGTAACGTGGACGAACGCCACGTGGACGGCATCAGGTGGATCGATTGGCCCTACTGGAGCTGCGATCATTTATGACGATTCAACTACAGATGACACCGTGGTTGGATGTATTGACTTTGGCACCGATTACACCATAGCCGATGGGTCGAGCCTTCAGTTTCAAAATTTGGCTTTTAACGGTAACTAATTTTTTGGTTTTTATTGATCGCTTGACCGGGGAAGGTCGAGCGATTTATTAAAAACCAAAATATGGAGGAACAAATAAATGGCTATCACATACCCCTTAGCTGTCAGGTCCGTAATTTTTGATTTTGAGGAATATCGTAATGACTCTTATGGACTTAGGCAAATTGATTTTTTAAGGAATGGAGAAGTAATTGATAATATCCCAGGAGTTAATTGTACGGTTTATTGTAATTACGAGGAAACGGGAGAGGAAAAAGAAAATGCTTTCAATACCACATTATCAAAAACTGGGCCAAGTCTCAATAATGGATGGAGGACTTCTCATACTGGAACACTACGTTTAATTTGTGTTTTTAATACACTGACGGAGATTGATAATATTCGTATTGACAATTACCACGACTCGGGGGAAAGAAATGCCGGGGTTAGAGTAGCACATATTAAATGTTCCTCCTCCATTGTAACATCCCTTGTATACGGTGAAACAATAGCTAATTCAGTGACTTTATATGATGGTATTATTTTTAATCATATTGCTGTTGACTCGGCTGATTCGCGAATTATACCTATTGCTGACCAAAAATCAGAAACGAGTTTTAGAACTCTTTATGGCGGCATTGCGAAAATAGAAAATGTACCACATGAGGATATTAAAGTAAGGGCATATTTACGGGAAAATGGGCATTTAATGGGCGAAGGGATTACGAACGAGGAAGGCGAGTTTGCTTTTATAGGTCCAGCAATAGCTGATGAAGTTTTTGTTGTGGCGAGTTCAGAAACTCAAAACAATGTAAACGATCAAGTTTTTAGGACGATGCCTAAAAGGGACTGGTCGCTTACATGGGATATTGAACGAAAAAGTTATACGGGTAAAACCCATAATTGTAGTTCCCAAGAAGGCCATCCAGACGCTTTACTTTTTACACCGGATGGGCATCGATTTTATACTTGTGGTTACGGTTCAGATCGTATTTTTGAATATGATATGACAACCCCTTGGGATGTTAGCACGGCTTCATATAATTCTATTAATTTGTATACATCAGGAGAATCAGCACCCCGGGGATTACGTTTCAATCCTGACGGTACAAAAATGTATGTAACAGGAGCTACGGGGGGCTATGTAAAGGAAATAAATTTGGCAACTGCTTATCATTTGGCAGGGGCTACATATTCCTCAAATAGTTCAATGTATTTAAGGAACGATTGTTCTGCTCCTTGCGATTTATTTTTTTCCCCTGATGGCTTGAATTGTTATATTGTAGGTTATTCATGCAGTTTTACTTATCAATATAAATTAACAACTCCGTGGGATATTACTACTTTATATTACCACCAAAAATTCCCCCATAGCCCATATACGGGAGGGCAGTTTGGTTTATTTTTTAGTCCAGACGGCTTGTCAATGTATGTATCTGGAGGCGGGGTTCACTTATTCAATTTAGAAATTCCATGGGATATAAGCACATGCCGTTTTGCTTGTAGCACCTATAATTTCATTGACAATTCCATTTTTGGAATCTGGATTGAAACAGTAGAGGGCACGGACTATTTATATTGTATGGGCGAAACTTTAAATTCCATCCATCAATATGAAATTTCACTTTAAGGGAGACAAAAGTGTATACTCCACCATCGTCCGATGAAATAATTTTTAATCTCCGTACTGGATATACTCCTCCAACAACGGATGCGCTTATATTCAACTTGGGAGTTGGTGAAAATTATCTTGTAGTTTTTGATTGTT
>Ga0164318_10001448_pt1 | contig 21152 bp, 19 predicted proteins | sample GuaBasSedimGuay9_FD_113734 | JGI IMG/M metagenome (GOLD analysis project Ga0164318, IMG submission 113734) | Subseafloor sediment microbial communities from Guaymas Basin, Gulf of California, Mexico - Guay9, Core 4571-4, 0-3 cm | ecosystem: Environmental > Aquatic > Marine > Hydrothermal vents... | reverse complement strand
TTAACCACATTATCAACTCCTTTGTATTATTATACTACATTATTTGTTCTAGAGGCGGGCTATGTGTCCCGCTTTTTCATAGCAGTGCATAACGATTTGTGAACACCCATTTTCTGAAATAGTTATTTATCAAACCCCCTCGACTCCACGATTTTCTTGGAAAAAGTGAAAGTTCAAACCCCCTCTGCTCTTGGGCTTAACTAAGAGTGTAGAAATCAATATAGTTTGAGTAAATGCATAAAAAAAAGACCAAATATTGGTCGATTTTCAAAAAATATACATAATGAGTCACTCCCTCATAACCGCTATTCAAAGCCATTATGTGTTCTTTCTTTACAAAAAGCAACTCGGTATGATTGAGATGGTGGAGTTGAGGGGATTTGAACCCCTGTCCAAAGTAGCCGAAACTAAATTTTCTACATGCTTAGTTTATCAAATTTTTTAATTAGCAAATTGGTGACAAACAGCCAGCTTACTAACGAGTCCTATTAAATTCTTTTCAAACAGTTAAGACTGCACTATTTAAATATATTCTACTAACTGTTCTCCTGCCTAAAGTCGTAGACTACAAAAGGGGGAGATCGCGCTTATTATTAAGCTGCGAAAGCGTAATTTTCGTTTCCGATTATAATTTAACCTAGTGTTTTTACTTGCACAACCAAGGCATGCTTGTCGAGCTCTAACTACCCTGTCGAATCCATAAACAACCCCATGTTTAGATTATATATATTACGATTTCATTATAACATAATTTTATATAAATTGTAAATTTAATAGCGTTCTTTTAATGCTTGTTGCGCTCTTTTTAAAGCGTCTTTTTCTTTTAAACTTTGTCGTTTATCGTAATTTTTCTTTCCTTTAGCTAAGGCGATTTCAACTTTACATAAGCCTTTTTCTAAATAAACTAAAGTAGGAATTAAGGTAAGTGGTTCTTTTGCCAGTTTATTAGTAATTCTAATAATTTCTTTTTTATGAAGTAAGAGTTTTCTTGTTCTTTTTTCTTGATGATTAAAAAGATTACCATGATTATATTTAGAAATATGCATATTAACGATAAAGATTTCGCCGTTTTTAACGCGAGCGTAAGCATCTGCGATGCTTACCTTCGCAGCTCTTACGCTTTTAATCTCTGTCCCTTTTAAAACAATCCCACATTCATATTTATCTAATAAATAATATTCATGGTTTGCTTTTTTATTTTTAGTAATAATCTTCATATAATCACCTCTTTTTTACTTACATTATTTTAAAATCAATATCTCCATCACTAATATGAGTATTCATTACTTTCACTTTTACTTTGTCCCCTATTCTAAAGATACGGTGTTTTCTTTCACCAATTAGGATCATTAAGTTTTCATCATATACATAATAATCATCTCTAAGTTCAGAAATATGAACTAAGCCTTCAACAGTGTTTGGTAAGGTAACATATAGGCCAAAACCTGTTACACTACTTATTATACCATCAAATACTTTATTAATGTATTTTGTAATATATTCTGCTTTTTTCATGTCGACTACTTCTCTTTCAAGTAAAACAGCTTTTCGTTCTGTTTCACTTGCTTGGCTAGCAATACTAGGCATTGTTTCTTGGTAGTATTCAATTGTTTTTGTTGATTGGTTATTTTTAAAGAGATATTCTCTTAATAACCGATGGACAATTAAATCAGGGTATCTTCTAATTGGCGATGTGAAATGCGTATAGTATTCAAAGGCAAGACCATAATGACCAATGTTTTGTTCACTATAAATTGCTTTTTGCATACTACGAAGCATTAAAAGGTTAATTCCTTTTTCAGCAGGAGTTCCTTTAACCTTTTCTAGTAATTTTTGAAGTTCTAAATTACTAATTTCACTTTTGCCTTTAACTTGATAACCTAACGCACTACTCATTTTTAATAAACGGTGGAGCTTTTCTTCTTTTGGTTTATCATGAATACGGTAAATAAATGGTAAGTTAAGCCAGTAAACATGTTCCGCAACTACTTGGTTGGCTTTCAACATGAATTCTTCAATGATGTTTTCACTAATTCCGCGTTCTCTTAAACGAACATCTACCGCTTTTCCTTTGTCATCTAAAATAATATACGCTTCATCTGTTTCAAAATTGATACTTCCAATTTTCTCACGTTTCTTTTTTAAGATTTTAGCGAGACTTCGCATATCATAAAACATTTCAATTAAATCAATATATTCACTATTTAGTTCTTTATCACCATTAAAGATTTTATTTATTTTTGAATAAGTCATTCTTTGATATGATTTAATAACACTTGGGTAAATATCATATCTTACAACTTTACCAGTTTGATCAATTTCCATTTCACAAGTGATTGTTAAACGGTCTTCATTTGGAACTAACGAACAAATATTATTACTTAAATTAACTGGTAACATTGGGATTACTGTCCCAGGTAAATAAACCGATGTTCCTCGTTTATAAGCTTCTTTATCTAAAATACTGTCTTTGGTAACGTAATAACTAACATCAGCGATACTTACTCCTAAAGAGTAATTACCGTTATCAAGTTTTTTAACAAGGACAGCGTCATCAAAATCTTTAGAGTCATCCCCATCAATTGTAATATATTTTTCATCTCTTAAGTCTCTTCTACCTAAGTAATCTTCTTCATTTACTTTTGTATATTTTGCTGCGGCTTCTTTGACTTGATCACTAAAAACAGGGTCAATATCGTATTTTAAGATTTTACTTAAAATATCAACACCTTTTGAATTAACATTGCCAAGGACTTCAGTAACACTACATTCAATTTTTCCTTTGTAAGCATAATTAATAATTTTAGCGCGGACTTTATCAAACTTTTTTGCCCCATTAAGATTTTCTTTGCGGATAATAATCTTTTGTTTAATCGTTTTGTCGTCACTTATTAAATACCCCATTCCGTCCCGATACTGTAATGTTCCGATAATATGGGTATATTTTCTTTCAATAACGCGTCTAATTTCCCCCTCAGGGCGAGCGCCACTTTTGTTTTTTAAAACATAAACTAAAACTTGATCTAAATTCATCGCTCCGTTTACTGAATCTTTAGAAATAAAAATATCGTTTTCTTGCGGATCTTTAGGAATTACAAAACCAAACCCTTTTTCCTTTAAATCTAAACTACCAACTAAATAGTTAGTATTTTCAATGAGACTATACTCATGATTTTTACTTTCGATGATGACTGCTTCTTTGGTTAAACTGTTCAAAGCTTTAACTAAAGCTTTAAACTCTGTGCTTGAAGAAATCTCTAAGCGTTCTTTCAAGTCATCAAGGGATAATTTTTTAGTTGCTTCTTGACTTAATAATGCTTTAATTTTTTCAATCATTTGCATAACCTCCTTTTTAATATTTTAGAGAAAAAAAAGAACACTTTATGTGTTCTTAAGATACCATTGCATAAACGGCAAGTACGATAAATACTATGCTTACTCCAGCAGTAACACGATTTAAAATTAATTCAAAACCACGTTGTTTTTGGTTATTGAATAATTCGCTTTTTTCACCGCTAAAGGCGTTATTGATATTATCTTTTGAACTTTGCATCACTACTAAAGTGATTAAAAATAGTGCTACAATTAATAATAATATATCTTCAACTCTCATGACTCGTTCCTCCTATAAACTTAATCCGATGTATATAAAATAACTTACTAGTATTAAAATACTAGGAATAATATACGTATAAATACTTAAAGCTTTCTTTCTTAATAAAGCCACCATTAATATTATAGAGTTTATTAACCCTAAAATCAAGAGTAAAGAAATATTTTCTCTTAAGGCTTGATCTGTGACTAAAATTTCATAAATGTTCTCTTTGTAATTAATCAAATCTACGACACTAATAATTGTCATATTAAAGATATTCGAACCAACAATGTTTCCTAGTGCTGCCTCATAATTTCTTAGTTTCATTAAAGTAATTACGGCCGTAAGTTCAGGTAAACTAGTTGCGACTCCCAAGAAAATCGCTCCCGCAAATGAAGTACTTAAGTTTAACTCAGTTGCTAAGTTATCTGTCACAATAGTTACAAAATAACTAGAAGCAATAACCACTAAACTCCAAAGGACAAACATAATGGCAATTTTTTCATACGATAAATGACTCTCTCCATCATCATTTGTACTCTCTTCTGCGTTCATACTCTTAATACTTAAGAAGTAAACAACAATAATAATTAACGAGATAATATTAAATGTAATCCCAATTGTAATGCCAATTGTATCATAATCTAACCAACCAAAACGGTGTAATAATAATGGCAAAGCGAATACAATATACATAATAATAATTAAAGCATTAGTTTTTCTTCCTGATTTTACTTTGTTAAAAAATAAATGTTTAACAAAAAATAAATCAGCAACTGCTAAAATAACGATATTAAAAATATTACTTCCAAACACATTCCCAAAAGCTAGGCCTGGCTTCGCTAAAACAATTGTTGAAGTAATACTCGTAATAAATTCAGGCATTGAAGTAACTGTTGCGAGTAAAATTCCCCCAATAACAGCTCCACTAATATTACTTTTTTTATCTAATTCATCAACATAGTAACTTAGTTTACTTGTCGCATAAATAACAATAAATGCTAGTAAAAAATACTGCGCAAAAAGCATAAACATATAATCACTCCTTAGAAACTATTATATTATATCTTAACTTAACTAAAAAGGATAGTTTTAATTGAAAAAAGTGCTAAACTGCACTTTTTTCAAGAGATTCCTCATTTTTAGAAAGATGTTTATCAATACTATCAATTAGAACTTTTACTTTTTTATTTGTTACGACCCCTACTGTTGGGAATAATACAATGATTACACAAAATAAAGCTAACAGGGACACATTATAATATTCAATTATTACCCCCCCAATTAACATTGAAAAGGGAATTGCTGCATTACTAATTGCCCCCATTGTCGCAAACACTCTTCCTCGAAAATCAGCATCAACAATTTTAACAATCCCAGTATTTAAGGGAACATTAGTAACCATTGAAAAAGCTGCTAAAAAAAGCATTCCGCCAATAAACATTAGATAAAATGTTTTAAAATCAACAATTCTCCTTGATGCTAAATGGATTGTTAAAGCAATAAATGCAAAAGAAAGGGTTAATAGCGATAAGCCAATTGTAATAATTTTATGGGTGTTTTTAATTTTAATATTACCAATTATAAGTCCTGCAACCAACATCGCAACACTAAAAGCTACTTCCGTGTAAGCATATTCCATTTCGGCATTAATTCTTGCTAAATCATTATTAAACAAATACGGAATACCAATCGCAAATAATGGTGTAAAGGCAAAGTTTAATAATAGACTAAAGCCAATAATAGTAAACAAGCCTGTTTTTCTTTTAATGTATTTAAGTGATTCAATAAAATCATGAACTAAAGTTTTTTCTTTTTGAAGTGCTGTTTCTTTTTTTGTTTTCTCTTTTCGATATTTTGTCTTAATAAACATTTCACTTACGCCGGAAATTCCAAAAGATAAAGCATTAATAATAATTACCCAAGTAATCCCAAAAAAAGCATAAAAAGCCGCTCCTGCAATCACGCCAATAATACTTTGTAAACTTTGAATAATACTTGAAGACCCGTTTGCTGCTTGGAGTAAATCCTCCCCAACTATTTCAGGAATAGCACTACTCATTGCTGGTGAAAAGAGCGCGGCATTAATACTTGCCAAAACCCCCGTAATATAAAGACTTAAGATAATTTTATCAATACTTGGAGATGTCGCAATAAATAAAGCTAGGCCAACATACAATATTGCTCTAGCATAGTCTGTCATATAAATTACTCTAACCCGGTTAAACCGATCAACTAACACCCCAGCAATTGGACTAAAAACAATTCTTGCCCCAATTACTACAAAAAGAAACAGTCCCATTGATAATGAAGAACCTGTTAAATCTAAAATATAAAAAGACATGGCAATTCCCATTAAACTATTGCCAATTTCAGAAACTAAATTACCAGTAAATAGTAATTTATAACTATTGTTTTTAAATAATTCTTTCATAAGGCACCTCAATTGTAATTATGTTTTAACCCCTTCAAAACCTTTAATACTATTGATTATTGTCATTGCTCCAAGTAAGCCAGTTCCGTCTAACACTAAAGAAGGAATTTGTAATACTTGGAAGTCATTTAAAATAAACATTTCTAATAAAAATAAATAAATAATATGTGGTAAAAACGAGATTTGTTTTTCATTATGATTATTTATCGTTTTAAGCATTTTTATTGAATAAACGATTGTATATAAACTAAAAAGATATAATGCTATACTAAAATATAATAAACTACTTGGATCATTTAAATTATGTTCATCTAGTTTAAAAACTAAAAAACCGATTGGCGTTATTGTAAAAATAAAAATAACTACTACTAAAAAGAAAAAGCGTTTTGCCTCTTTTTGATGATTATTTAAATTAAGGGTAATAATAAAATAAGCAAACGCGAAAAGCATATAACGGTTAGAGAAATTAATCGCTAAAGAAAGGTAAAAAGCAGAATCAATAAAATAATTGATTACTTGTAATGTTAAATAAGATAAAAAGACAACAACTATTAAATTTCTTATTTTAAAAGTTCTTTCTTTACTCATAACTTTCACACTCCCTAACCTATTATACAAAAAAAAGGACTAATTTAATAGTCCTTTTATGTTAGGAAATTATTTTAAGTTATAAAATGATTTCATTCCATTATAAACAGCAGTTTCACCAAGTTCATCTTCAATTCTTAATAATTGATTGTATTTAGCAATACGGTCAGTTCTTGATAATGATCCTGTTTTAATTTGTCCTGAGTTAGTAGCTACTGCAACATCAGCAATGATTGTATCTTCAGTTTCACCAGAACGATGTGAAATTACACATGTATATCCAGCTTTTTTAGCCATTTCAATACATTGGAATGTTTCAGTTAAAGTTCCAATTTGGTTTAATTTAATTAAAATTGAATTAGCACTACCTTCTTCAATTCCTCTTGCTAAACGTTTAGTGTTAGTTACGAATAAATCATCACCAACGATTTGGATTTTTTTACCAAGTTTAGCATTCATTAATTTCCAACCTTCCCAGTCATTTTCATCATGACCGTCTTCAATTGAAATAATTGGGTATTTGTCAACAAGTTCAACGTAGAAATCAACTAAATCTTGAGAGTTCATTTCTTTTCCGCCTTCACCAGCTAAAACATAAACACCTTTTTCTTTATTATAGAATTCACTACTAGCTACGTCCATTGCAAGCATAACGTCTTTTCCTGGAACATAATTAGCTTTTTTAATAGCTTCCATAATAACTTCTAAAGCTTCTTCATTGCTTTTTAAATCTGGTGCAAAGCCACCTTCATCACCAACTGAAGTGTTATATCCTCTGCTTTTTAAAACTTTCTTTAAACTATGGAATACTTCTGCACCCATTCTTAAAGCTTCTTTGAAAGTTTTAGCACCCACAGGCATAATCATGAATTCTTGGAAGTCAACATTGTTGTCTCCATGAGACCCACCATTAATGATATTCATCATTGGTGTAGGAATTTCTTTCGCGTTAAATCCACCTAAATATAAATAAAGAGGTAATCCAACATAATCAGTTGCAGCACGTGCTACAGCCATACTAACACCTAAAATAGCGTTAGCTCCTAATTTTGCTTTATTTTCAGTTCCGTCTAGTTCGATCATTAAGTTGTCAATTAATACTTGTTGAGTTACATCCATTCCTAAGATTTCTGGTGCAATAATTTCGTTAACATTTTTAACGGCAGTTTCAACACCTTTTCCTAAAAATCTAGATTTAACTCCATCACGAAGTTCTACTGCTTCATGTTCACCAGTTGAAGCACCACTTGGTACGATTGCTCTTCCGAATGAACCACTATCTGTGTAAACTTCAACTTCAACAGTTGGGTTCCCACGTGAATCTAATACTTCTCTTGCGTATACATCACTAATGTATGGCATAATAAAAAACATCTCCTTTTTTATATTATTAATTATAAATCTTCTATACAATATTATTATAGACTTATTCAATTTGTTTTACAAACAATATCCACTATTTGAAAACACTTTCAACAATTGAAAAAAGAGGACTAATCCTCTTTTTTCATAATTAAACTTTTTCCTGTCATTTCTGTAGGTTGTGGGATATTTAAAAGTTCAAGCATTGTTGGCGCAACATCAGCCAAAACTCCGCCATCTCTTAATTTAATTCCTTTTTTAGTAATGATAACCGGTACTTTATTAATAGTATGGGCAGTAAAGACAGTTCCATCTTCTGCAAGCATTTGTTCAGCATTTCCATGGTCAGCCGTAATTATTACTACTCCATCTTTATCTAAAACAGCGTCAACAACTTTCCCGACGCATTCATCAACAACTTCTACTGCTTTAACTGCGGCACTAATTACCCCGGTATGTCCAACCATATCACAGTTTGCGAAATTCAAAATAATCGTATCATATTTATCTGTTGCTATTTCATCTAATACTCTATCAGTAACTTTATAAGCACTCATTTCTGGTTGTAAATCATATGTTGCTACTTTTGGTGAAGGGATTAAAGCCCGATCACTATTTTTAATCTCTTTATCAATTCCTCCATCGAAAAAGAAAGTAACATGGGCATATTTTTCAGTTTCTGCGATTCTTAACTGATTAAGTCCTGCATCACTTATAACGTCACCATACATTTCTTTAAGTTCAACTAAGCCAAAAGCAATTTCCCCTTTTACTAGCGGACTATAAGACATTGTTGAAACAAAAGTAACATCAGTTGGCCCAGCACTATAATCTAAACCACTTTTTGTTGGGTTAGAAATCGCTGTCCCAATTTCAATAGCGCGATCAGGTCTAAAGTTAGCAAAAATAACACTATCTTTATTAGTTACTATTCCTTCTTTTACAACATTAAACGGATAAACAAATTCATCAACGACGTCTTCTTTATAAGAAGTTAAAACACCTTCTGTTGCTGTTTTTGCTGTTTTTCCTTTAGCATTGCAAATAATGTCATATGAAGCCTGAACACGGTCCCAGTTTTTATCTCTATCCATTGCGTAATATCTACCGTGAACACTTGCAATTTTACCATAGTTAATTGCTTTCATATGGTCTTCTAAATCTTCAATATATGTTACCGCACTTTTTGGCGGAACATCTCTACCGTCTAAGAAAGCATGAACATATGTTTCTTTAACACCATTATCTTTAGCCATATCAACTAAAGCTTTAATATGTTTAATATGGGAATGAACTCCCCCATCACTTAATAATCCAAAAAGATGTAATTTTGAATCATTTTTAATGACATTTTGAATCGCATTTAAATATGCTTTGTTATGTTGGAATTCACCATCTTTAATTGCTTTATTAATTCTTGTTAAAGATTGATAAACAATTCTTCCTGCTCCTAAATTCAAATGTCCTACTTCGCTATTCCCCATTTGCCCCTCAGGAAGTCCAACATATTCTCCATGAGCGTGTAAATAGTTCATTGGATATTCTTTCATTAATAAGTCTAAATTAGGAGTAGCTGCCATTTTTACAGCATTTCCTTCTTCGTTATCACTTATTCCAAAGCCATCCATAATCATTAACATTACTGGTTTCTTCAATTTAATCACCTCTACAGCCAGTATTATACTACTAATATCATAATATTCCTAGAATAACACCCTTTAGGGTAGCGTTTTCATGTTTTAGGAATTTATTTGATTTATTAGTTATATATTATATAATATATTTTGAAAGAAGTTGATATTATGAAACAACTAATGCTAGAAAAACTTTTAAAGACTTTACTAGAAAACAAAGGCAACGAAATATATAATTACACAATTCCAGATTTATGGAATTGTTTTGATTATGATGTTACTAAATTTATTAAAACACCAAGTAATGAGTTAATTGTTAATCCCTATGATTTTTATAGTTCAGTAATTCAAGATTATATTTTACCAAACAAAATAGAAAATCTTGATTATCAAAAAGCCTTATCAATTTCTTTTCCTAAAAACCGCCCTTTAAGTTACCGTGGAGGTGACTGGATAAAAGAGAGTGTAATTTACTCAACAATGATCAGAACAAGTACAGCATGGGATAGTGATCGCTCTGGGAAATTAGAAGATAAAAATATTTATCAAATGCCTGAAACTGGTTCGTTTGTTAAAATGTTAGCCCTTCTTCCGCTCCTTAAAAAAATAGGAGTAGATGTTGTTTATATGCTACCCATTTCTAAATTTAGTTTAGAAGATAAAAAAGGAGAACTTGGAAGCCCTTATGGTGTCTCTAATTTCAACGAACTTGATCCTTCCTTAAAAGACCCTCTTACAAAAGATAAAATGACTTTAGATGAAGAATTTACTGCCTTTGTTGAGGCTTGCCATATTTTAAAGATGCGAGTAATGATCGATATCATTCCAAGAACTAATGCCGTTAGTAACGATTTAATTAAAGATCATCCTGATTGGTTTTATTGGATAAAGGCTAGTGAATATGATCAATACCGTGTTCCAATTATTAACGGAATTAATCAAACAAGTTCACCAACTTTAGATTTAATGAAAAAAGTTTATCAAGATAAAGACACAATTCGTCATTTAAATATGTTTCAATATGATCCAAAAACAATTGATGAAAAACGTTGGAATAAAATTAAAAACAGTCCAACTTTAAGTCGCGATATTGAAAAATATTTTGATTTAAAAATTGCTCCAGCGTTTAGTGACCACGTTAATGATCCTCAACCACCATGGAGTGATGTAACTTTCTTTAGAATGTATTTAGATTTTCCAAAAGAAACTGTTGAATTTTTAGATACAACAGCTCGTCCACCATATATATTATTTGATACAATCAAAGCCAATATGTATCATGGGGCAATTCCTAATATGGCGCTTTGGAAAAAATTGGAAGATATTGTACCAAGCTATCAAAGACGGTTTGGGATCGATGGCGCGAGAATTGATATGGGCCATGCTTTACCAGAAAAACTCCTTAATATGATTATTTCTAAAGCAAGAGAAAATGATATTGATTTTTCCTTTATTGCTGAAGAACTTCAACCAGCAAATGCCCAGTTTGCGTATGATGCTGGTTATAATATGATTATTGGTAATGGTTTTGTCATGGAACCACGCGTCTTTGAAGGAGCGCTACATGAGTACATGTATAGTTCAATTAATTTGCCTTTACCTGTCTTTGCATGTGGAGAAACTCATGATACTCCTCGCCTTGCTTCAAGAAACGGTAATGAACAACTCGCAAAACTATTAACCGTTTTAAATATGTTTATGCCTAACGGTGTTCCGTTTATTAATAGTGGCCAAGAAGTTTTCGAAAGACAACCAATGAATACTGGGCTTGACTGCAGGGAAGATGAACAATATTCACTTCCTCAAGATGATCCTTATAACGGAAAACTCGCCTTATTTGATAAGTACCAATTTCACTATACTAACTCCCGAAGATGGGAACTTCCAGATATCTTAGATTTCGTTAAGCCCATTCGGAAAAAATGGTTAAAACAACTTACTAATAAAAAAGCATTCGTGCCAATTTATAGTATTGACCACTCCCATACATTTATTGGTCTTGCCTACTATAAAAAGAACAATAAAAAAAGTGACAACTGTTTAATTATTTTAGCTAACGCTGACACTTTTAATCAACAGTTCTTAGCTCCTGACTTAACAACCTTAAGAAAACTATCTCATAATGAAGCAATGGTTGGTCGTTTAGTCTTTTCTACTCATGAAGGTCCTCGTGACTTTCCGCAGTTTAAAGATTTTAACACTATTGATTTACATTTAGGAGCAGGAGAAATAAAAATAGTAGAACTATAAAGGTAGAATTTTTCTACCTTTTTTTCATAAAAAAAGATAACCAAGTGGCTATCTTAATTTTGCAAAACTTAAATTCCAGACAATTACTCTTTTGAAAAGAATATCTAAAACTAATACTTGAATTGGTAACTTAATAAGAAGTGTAATCAATCTAAAAGGTAAATCAGCTAACATTCCACTTCCCATAAATAAGTAGAGTTGGTATGAATTAATACTGAAGCAAATTAAACTAGTTAAAATAACTGTTAAAGTGATTCTTGGCATTGATAGTTTTTTTCTGCCAAATAGTAAAATTCCTGGGATAATCCCCCAAAGCATTGATGATAAAGTAAATAGATTAAACCCAGTTGCGTTATTTGGCACTAAAATGTTAAACCAGTCAACTATTAAGCCACTTAATCCCCCAATTAATGGACCAAACATAATTCCTGTGATCATCAAAGGAATATCATAAAAAGTAAAACGGTAGGTCGGTAAAGTTAAAACGAAAAACGATTTTAATAAAAAACTCATTGAAATAAGAATTGCAACCCGAGTCAGTGATTGCGTTGTAAAAATACTTTTTTTGTCTTTTTGCATATAAAAAAACCTCCATAAGATTATGAGAGGTCCACGAGAAAGCATCTAAAAAGATGCTGTTTTCAGCGGACGCACTATTTTACCGCCACAAAAATGTGTTCGTTTATACCCAACTTCCCATGGTATAACACTTAACGCAAAATAGTTACTCTGATTATATATATTTTAACTCTTTATTGCCTTTAATTCAACCTAAAAGATTATTTTATCTTAAAATTAATTTCTGCTTGCTTTGTTTGCTTTAAAAAGGCATTAATTTTAGAAAAAACACGGCTTCCAAAAAACGAATGTCTAGCTGACAATGGCGATGGATGACTCGAAGTAAGCACTAAATGGTGAGGATTAGTAATCAATGTTTTTTTCGCAATAGCATTATTTCCCCAAAAGACAAAAACCTTTGGACGCTTATCTTCATTTAAAATTTTAATAATGTTATCTGTGAAAGTTTCCCACCCTTTTCCTTTATGACTAAGAGGTTGATGAAGTTCAACGGTTAAGATTGCATTTAACAATAAAACACCCTCTTCTGCCCAGGTAGTTAAATCGCCATGGTTAGGGGTAATGATTTTTAAATCATTTTGGAGTTCTTTATAAATATTTCTGAGTGATGGTGGAATCTTATTACCTTTTAAAACACTAAAAGCAAGTCCATGAGCTTGATTAAAATTATGATAAGGGTCTTGTCCTAAAATAATTACTTTCGTTTTGTTAAACGGACACAACTCAAAAGCATTAAAGATTTCTTCTTTAATCGGGAAAATTGTTTTCATTTGATATTCTTGATCAATAAACGCTTTTAATTTTATAAAATAAGGTTTTTTAAATTCGTTATCTAAAAATTCTTGCCAATCATTATTTACCATTTTAATCACCAAGTATAGTATAACAAAAAAAGCACTGAATTTTCAGTGCTTTTAATAATTATTTATCTTTTGTTTTTTAATTGTGCTTGAGCAGCAGAAATAATTGCTACTGGAATTCTAAATGGTGAACAAGATACATAGTTAAGTCCACTATTATGGAAGAATTCAATACTAGTTGGTTCTCCACCATGTTCTCCACATACACCAACAACGATGTCTTTGTTAACTTCTTTAGCAGCTTTCGTTGACATTTGCACTAGTTTCCCAACACCTTTTTGGTCTACTGCTGCAAATGGATCAGAATCTAAAATGTTTTTAGCTTTATAATCTTTTAAGAATTTACCAGCGTCATCGCGGCTAAATCCGAATGTCATTTGTGTTAAATCGTTTGTTCCGAAGCTAATGAAATCTGCGATTTCACCAATTTCATCACTAATTAAAGCAGCACGTGGTGTTTCTACCATTGTTCCTACTTTATATTCTAAAGTAACACCAGCTTCTTTAATTAACTCATCAGCTGTTTTAACGATGTATTCTTTTAAATATGATAACTCTTTAATTGTTGATACGAGTGGTACCATAATTTCCGGTTTAACAACTTTACCAGTTTTAGCAACTTCAATCGCAGCCATAATGATTGCTTTTGTTTGCATTACACTAATTTCTGGGTAAGATACTCCAAGACGACAACCACGGTGACCTAACATTGGGTTGAATTCATGAAGTGTTTCTAAAGCACGGTGTAATCTATCAGGAGTAATTTCTAATTTTTCAGCAACTTCATCAACTTCATCTTCTTGTGGCAAGAATTCATGAAGAGGTGGATCTAATAAACGAATACAAACTGTTTTACCTTCCATTACATTAAAGATTTCAGTGAAATCTTTTAATTGGTGAGGTAATAATTTATCTAATGCTGCTTCTCTTTCTTCTAAAGTTTCAGCAATAATCATCCGACGAACGTCAGTAATTCTTACATCATCAAAGAACATATGTTCAGTTCTACAAAGACCGATTCCTTCAGCCCCAAATTTTAAAGCTTGAATACTATCTCTTTCATTATCAGCGTTAGCTTTAACTCCTAAACTCTTAATTTCTTTTGACCAGTTTAAGATAGTTTGGAAATCTTCACTAAATTCTGGAGCTTTTGTTTCAACAGTCCCAGCATATACATTACCAGTTGTACCATCAATACTGAAAGCAGAAAGTTCAGGATATTTAACACCGTTAACTACCATGTATCCTTCTTCTTCATTAATTTCTAATTCACCACAACCTGATACACAGCATTTACCCATTCCGCGGGCAACTACTGCAGCATGACTTGTCATTCCACCAAGCATTGTAACGAAACCTTCACAAAGGATCATTCCTTCAATATCTTCTGGTGAAGTTTCTTTTCTAAATAACAATAATTTTTCATTACTTTCTTCTTTTAATTCTGAAGCTCTTTCAGAACTAAAGACGATTTTACCTGATGCAGCACCAGGGCTTGCAGCAAGTCCTGTAGTAATGAATTCAGCATCTTTTAAGGCTTGTTCATTAAAGACAGGGTGAAGTAATTGATCAACTGCATTAACATCGATAGAAGCTACAGCTTCTTCTTTAGTTAATAATCCTTCATTTGCCATATCTACAGCAATACGGATTCCAGCAGCACCAGTTCTTTTACCGTTTCTTGTTTGAAGTAAGAAAAGTTTTCCGTCTTCAATAGTAAACTCAACATCTTGCATATCTCTATAATGTGCTTCAAGATTATCTAAAATAGTAGTTAATTCTTTATAAATTTCTGGCGATTTTTCAGCAAATTCGCTTAATTTTAATGGTGTTCTAATTCCCGCAACAATGTCTTCACCTTGTGCGTTAAATAAGAATTCTCCGAAGATTTCTTTAACTCCAGTTTTAGGGTTTCTTGTGAATAATACCCCAGTTCCTGAGTTATCACCAGTGTTACCAAATACCATTTGTTGAACGCTAACTGCAGTTCCCCATGAATGATCAATTTTGTTATGATCACGGTAAATTCTTGCACGTGGAGTATCCCAAGATTCAAATACTGCATTTACTGCCATTTCTAATTGTACAAATGGATCAGTTGGGAATGGAGCTCCTGTTTCTCTTTCAACGATTTTTAAAAATTCATCAGATACAACTTTCCAATCTTCTGCAGTCATTTCAAGATCACTTTCATAACCTTTTTCTGCTTTCTTAGCATCAATAACACTACCGAATAAACTGTATTCTAGTCCTTGAACAACTTCAGCAAACATTTGAATAAATCTTCTATAGATGTCATAAACGAATTTTGGATTTTGTGTTTTTTCAATCATTCCGTTAACTGCGTCTTCATTAAGACCTAAGTTAAGAATTGTATCCATCATTCCAGGCATTGATACTCTTGCCCCACTTCTTACAGAAAGTAGTAATGGATCAGCGTTGCTACCAAATTTTTTACCAGTTTCCTCTTCAAGTTTAGTAATATATACTCTCATGTCATCTAGTAATTCTTTTGAGTTTTTTCCTCCGTTTTTGTAATATTCATTACACATTTCTGTTGTAATAGTGAACCCTGAAGGTACAGGAACACCCATTCTTTTCATTTCTGATAAGTTAGCACCTTTACCACCAAGTAAATCTTTTTGTTCTTTAGTACCCTCACCAAACATATAAATTCTTTTCATAGAGTTTTCACCTTTCTATATATATATTTTTTCTAAAAAGTCCGTGATAATTATATCACTTATACTTTACCTTTTCAACTAATACAACCTTAAATATTTTTATAAAAAGCGTTTACATTATCGCTTTTTGATGTTTATTTCCCCAAAAAAAGACAAGTCAAACGACTTGTCTATTTTGTAATTTTCACTAAAGTTCCATCTGGATTAGGATGATCTTTTAAATATTCTAAAATGGGATCGTAGTTGATATCTTTACCTGGTTTACAAGCAGATAGTTTACTAACTTCACCATCGACGATTCCCTCAGCAAATCCGGCACATCCAGGGTAACCACATGCTCCACAGTTGATTCCCGGGAGAAAAGATGTAACTTTTTCAATTCTTTCATCAATTTCGACTTTAAAGAATTCTGCGGCATAAGCCAAACCTAAACCTAGTAATAATCCCATAATTGATAAGGTAATTAACGCTGTCATATTATTCTCCTTACTTCTTGTATGCACAAGAAAAATTGTGACATGTTTTGCATGATTCTGATGTTGTTATATCTTTAAACTCATTAGGTACTGGAATTTTTTTATTTAACATATAACTTCCAATGTAAATCGAAACTAAGGAAGCGATTAATAAAATTGGCACTAACATTAGATGATCCCCGCAAGTCCTAAAAAGGCTAAAGACATAATTCCCGCAACTACTAAGCTAATAGGAACACCTTTCCATGCATCAGGGACATTACTTGCTTCCAATTTTTCTCTAATTGATGAAAAAGCAAAAATAATTAATCCAAAGCCAAGACCTGTTCCAAGCGCTGTCGAAACAGCAATAAATAATCCTTGCCAGTAAGGCATTGTTTCTGTCCAAATATTAGTGATGTTTCCTTCACTAATTCCTAGAATTGCACAGTTTGTAGTAATTAATGGTAAATAAATCCCTAAACTTTTATATAATGATTTACTTGTTTTTTTAATAAACATTTCAACGAATTGAACTAAAGATGCAATTACTAAAATAAATGCAATTGTTGAAATATAAGGAATCCCATATTTATATAAGACTAAATCATATAAAGAGTAGGTAATCGCAGATGATATCACCATCACGAATAATACCGCAGCACTCATGCCAATCGCAGCACTACTTTTCTTACTTACTCCAAGGAATGGACATATTCCTAGGAATTGCATTAAGATAACATTATTAATCAGCATCGCTGATATAATTGCTGTTGCAAATAATGTAAAACTCATGATTACTCACCTGCCTTTGCTAATTTTGGAGCAGCTTGTTTTTCTTGAGCAGCTTTAATAGCTGCGGCTTTTTTCTTTTCTGCAGCAAGCCGTTTTTTCTCAGCAATCATTTCCATTTTTGCAATGGCGATTTTACGATCTTTTCTTGCTTTTTTAAATTGGAAAACAGCTAAGATCATTCCTAAAGCAATAAATGCTCCTGGAGGAAGAGAAAAAACTTTTATTCCATAATCAGTAATATGGAAATTCGCATTAAATAAATTAATAATCATATCTAAACTAACTAATGTGATTGGATGATCACCAATTGGTAAATACACCCCAAACATAATTCCGCCAGTTGCTAAAAACTCTCTTAATATCCCGATTGTAATAAGTCCTAAAGTAAAGCCAAGTCCCATTCCAAGACCATCAATTGCACTATCTACAACGTTATTTTTAGAAGCAAATGCTTCAGCTCTACCTAAAATTAAACAGTTAACAACGATTAATGGCAAGAAAACACCAAGAGCATCATATAATTCAATAGCATATGCTTCAGTTAACATTTTAACAACGGTTACAAATGTTGCGATAATAACAATATAAGCCGGTGTTCTAACATCATGAGGAATCCATTTTTTTACTAAGCTTACAACAATGTTACTACTTGTTAGTACGAAAACAACAAGTAACCCCATTCCTAAACTAGTTTCAAAGGTTGTCGTTACAGCTAAAGCTGGACACATTCCAAGTAAGAAAACAAATATTGGATTTTCTTTAAAGAATCCTTTTAAGAAATTATCTTTTTTAGTCATCTTTATTCACCCCTATTTTCTAAATAGTAGTCACTCGCAGCTTCAATAATTGTAACGACTGATGTATAAGTATAAGTCGCACCTGTCTTACTATCGATAGTAAAACTATCTACTGCTTGATTACTAAAATTATCAATGTATTTATCTTTAATTGTCTGAACGAAAGTTGGGGTATTAGTAGTTGATGAGATTACGGCATTTGAGATTGTTCCATCAACTGCAATTCCTACTAAAACAGTTACTTCTCCATAGTTATTTTTATCTGTTGCTTTATAAATATAACCAAGGACATCGCCACTATTATCATAAATAGTAACTTCTTGATCTAAATACCCATCAATTTCAATGGCATCATAAGTAATATTTGTATCTGCTGAAAGATTAAATAAATCTTTATAATAACTTACTTCTTTATCAATTTTATTTTGAGCGATAGTGTCTGCAGTTAATTCATTAACACTATAAATGATAATTCCACTTAAAGCCCCGACAACTACTAAAACTAAAGCTATTTTCAATTTATCCAACATAACTAACACCTACAATCGTAATCACTACTGTTACTAAAACAACAATTCCAAAAATGATTTTTTGTTTTTTAGTGATTTGTTGATTTGTCCATTTATAATAATCGAATGAAGTAACGAACATATTCATAATTAGAATACTAAACATTACTCCTTCTGGATAAGCCCCAAAAATACGAATAAAGAAAGTTAATACTCCAAGAGCAAACCCGAAATAGATTCTTCCCCCTTTGGTAATTGGTGAAGTAATTGGATCAGTTGCCATGTAAACTGCTCCAAAGAGTAATCCTCCACTTAACACGTGGAATACTGGGTACCAAATCCCCAGTCCTTTATAAATTGCAACTGCACTAGCAAGTAAAATAACTGTTCCAATATAAGTTAACGGAATTCTTACTTCAAAGCTTGTCCGAAGTGCTAAATAAACTCCTCCAAGGATAATTAAGACAGCACTCATTTCTCCAATACTTCCCGGAATACCAATTCCGGTGAAAAGGTTAATTAGAGTAAAATTATTTAAAACAGAAATATCAAAATGATTATTATTTAACATTCCTAAGGCAGTAGCTCCGGCAACACTATCAACATTATAACTCATCATTGTTCCGAAACTAACAAAGATGAAAACACGTCCTAAGGCAGCTGGATTAAAGACGTTTTGCCCAAGACCACCAAAGATCAATTTCCCGAAGAAAACCCCAAAGAATGCTCCTAAAACAACAACAAACCAAGGAGTACTATCTGGTAATGTAAGGGCGTATATTAACCCACTAGTTACGACACTAAAATTATATAAACTAAAACTTTTATTTTTTAATTTAAACTTTTCACCATCTAATTTATCAACAATTTGGTAATAGACATATTCAGTTAAGGCCATTGCCCCAATACTTAAGACAATAATCATTATTGCCGCCATTCCAAATTTATAAATTGCAAAGAACGTAACTGGTAATAATGCAATTGTAACATCACGCATCATTCTCGTAACACTTGCTTTTGGTCTTCTTAAGTAAGGACTGGTTTTCCTTACTATTTTCGGTAATGTTTTTTCCATATTATCACCCAACTAATCTTTTAGCTTTACGAACGTAATCAGTAACGTGGATTTTAGAAGTACATACATATGCACAAAGTCCACATTCAATACATTTAAAAGCTTCAAGGCCTTTCATAACTTCTTTATCATTTCGTTTTACAGCATTCATAATTTGGACAGGTTCTAAATGAGCCGGACAACTATAAACACAGCTACCACACCTTACGCATGGTTCTTCTTTATAAGTAACGTTTTTAAAAATAAGGACTGATGTCGTTGTTTTTGAAACAACAACGTCATCACTAACTACTGATGTTCCCATCATTGGTCCACCCATTACAACAATAACTTCTTTTTGAGTTTCATCATAGCCATCACTTAATTCGATTAGCTTTTTAACTGATGTTCCAACTCTTACCCGAATATTTTGAGGGAATTTTATAGCGTCCCCATTAACAGTGAAGTGTCTTTCGTAAACCGGTAAATTATGTTTTACTGCTTGATAGATTCCATAAGTAGTTGTGACATTAAACCCAATAACTCCGTATTTCATTGGTAGTTCTCCATGCGGGATTTCAATGCCAAGAGCCCATTTGAAAACTTCAATTTCCCACCCTTGTGGGTAATGATTTCCTAGTTTAGCAACTTCAACATTTAAATCTTTATAACGTGTCTTTAAAAGCTGTGTTAAAACTTCATATAAAGGTGTCTTTTTAGATTTAATTGCGATTAACCCTTTTTTGGCATTTAAGGCTTGCATAATATATCTTAAACCTTCTAAAATTTCACCTGGGTGTTCTAAAATCATCCGATAATCACTACTTAAATATGGTTCGCATTCTACAGCGTTAATAACGACTGTATCAATTTTTTCTTTTGTTCCTAATTTAATATACGTAGGGAACCCACTTCCCCCAAGACCAACCAAGCCTTTATCTTTTACAATTTCAACCATTTCATCTTGATTTAACTTTTTGATTTCTTCATCAGTTCTATCAACAACACTTTCGTGGAAAGTATCTAAAAAGTCATTTGTAATTTGGATTGCATCAACTTTACGACCTGTTCGGTGGAATTTTTTACTAATTTTTCCAACTGTTCCACTAATTGTTGCGTGGACTGGTTGTTCAAAAAAGCCCCCATGACGCATCCCTATTACTTCCCCAAGTAAAACATGATCTCCTTCTTTTACATAAACGTCATATGTTTTACAACGGTTATTTTGAAGATGAATAAACACTTCATCAGGATTAACATATCTTAAAGTCGGTAAAGTTTTGTCTAAAGCTTTATAATCTCTAACTTGTCTTGATTTCTTAATCATATCATCACGTCCTTGTTATTTTGTTAAATCTTATCAATGATTGCAAGTACTTCTCTTTTAATGTATTCGTTTTTCTTTTTTGAAAATCTTAAACTAATATCTTTTACTGCAATATATATTTTAAGCTTTGGTTCTGTCCCGCTAGGTCTTAAGACAAACCAAGATCCATCACTCAACGTGAATTTTAACACATTTGATTTAGGTAAATCAATTGTTTTTTCTTGATTAT
>Ga0164318_10001447_pt1 | contig 21157 bp, 20 predicted proteins | sample GuaBasSedimGuay9_FD_113734 | JGI IMG/M metagenome (GOLD analysis project Ga0164318, IMG submission 113734) | Subseafloor sediment microbial communities from Guaymas Basin, Gulf of California, Mexico - Guay9, Core 4571-4, 0-3 cm | ecosystem: Environmental > Aquatic > Marine > Hydrothermal vents... | reverse complement strand
TATCTCACGGTCCAAATTATATTATCGCACTGATGGCGGAAAAAGATTTAAATATAATTAGGAATAGACTCGACAAATTTTCTTCAGAATTCGGTGAATTGTATGGAAATAAGATAAAGACATGGCGAGGCGAAACTAAAGTATTTAAGGGTGTAGACACTCTGATAGAAAAATATTTCCCGCTTTCGGTCGAACAAAAATTAAAATTAGGGGTCGGCACCAAACTTAAAGAATTTAAAGAGATTCTGGCCACTTCAGAGGACCAAAAAGAAATTATATCTATATTAAAAGAGATAAGCTCAATGGCTTTAAGATATAAAGAAATAATAAAATCATATTTCCAAAAAGAATATGATGATTTGCTGAAAATTGCTGATGAAAAAATAAATTCTGAATAGTATTACTTTTAAATATTCAATAACTTTTTTTTATGCTTTTATATATTAATCAATTTAAGGTCTTTTATTTGAAATATGAAGTCATAATGTCCAAATCAAAAATTCTTAATATCTATAAAAATGTAGATACTTGGTTTTGGATATCCGGGAGTATAAACCCGTATAGAGGGTGCGAACATGCATGTATTTATTGTGATGGACAAGCTAATCATTACAACATATCTGAATATACAACTCATATTCGGATAAAGAAAAATGCTCCAGAATTACTAAATAAGGAACTTATTAAATTAGGGTTTCGTCCAATAAATAGATATGGAAATGGAACTATCTTACATTATTTTCCGGAAAAACGAAAGGTAATGAAACCTAACTTAAAAGCGCCATTATTTGCTATTGGTGGAGGGATTTGCGATGTTTACCAACCTGCAGAGAAAAAATTCAAAATTACAAGAAAACTTTTACAAATAATGCTTGATTTTGGATTACCATTATTTATTTTAACTAAATCTGACCTAATACTAAGAGATATCGATTTGATTCAAAAATTTAAAGACATGTCTTATGTCAATATCGCTTTTACAATTACATTAATGGACGAAAAAATTCAAAAATTGATCGAACCTAAATCTTCAACAACTTCTGAACGGTTTGGTGCATTGAAAAAATTTAGCAAACTTGGATGTACAACCGGAATAATGGCTATGCCCATCCTTCCAGGAATTGGCGATACTACAGAAAATATTGAAGGTATAATTTCAAAAGCAGCAGATATCGGTGTAAAATATATTCTTTTTTCTGGACTAACACTAAAACCTGGAAATCGCGAAATCTTCTTAAAATTTATCTATGAAAATTTCCCATATTTATCAAATCTTTATAAAAAAATGTACTTGAATGCCGACCAATACGGAAATCCTATTATACCTCATGATTATGAACGACGAGAATTTATGAAAATAGCTCATAATTTATGTAAAAAATACGGAATCCTCGATAGAATGCCTCGATATATCCCCGAATTGTCGAATAAAACTAATTTGCGTATAAGTGAAATACTTAATAATATAATTTATTTAAAACGATGGGTCTATAGAGTTCCACCTTACAAATTGAAAAAATTTATAACTGCAGTTAATTTAATAGAACATTTTCCGAAAGATTTAAAAGATTTCTCTCGTGATCGATTAAAGAAAAATTTACATATAGATGATAAATTAACTGATATTGTGTTTGAAATTATTCAAACTAATAAATCAAAATTTTATGAAAATTTAATATAATTATTTGATTTAATAACAATTTAATATTTAACCTAAGGAGTCGTGATTTAGTTTGGAGAAAATTTTTGTAAGGTGTCATTATTGTAATAAAAAATTAAGAATTAGAAAAGAAATTGGCCCTAGAGCTGTCTATTATGTTGAAGGCGGAATTGCAAAAGTTATTGGCAATAGAATCGTATTTTATTGTAATAATGACAGCTCAATTATCGATTTATAATATCTCTTTCTATTTTAAATTCTTGAACTTATAACATATCGATTTTTTATTACTATTGAATTTAATCATTTTGATCCCACTTGTTATTGAAATTTTAAAAATCTTAACTGAAAAAGAAATTACCAAAAAAAGAGATTGAATGAAATTATTTTAAAATGGTTAAATAAAATTTGGCAATTTTTAAAGAAAAAAATGAGTAATCTTTAAATCCTACCAACTCTTTATATTAATCGGAAAATTTTAAAAAAATAATAAAAAAAAAACTTGGAGGTATATTTTAAAAATTGCAAAAAGTTTGGGTAAAATGTAGAATATGTGGTAAAAGAATTAGAATAAAAAAAGAATATCTTGATAAAAATTATTATATTTTATCAGAAGGAGTAGCAATAATTGATGATAATAAATTATTTTTTTATTGCGATAAACATAATCCATTAAAAATACCGATCTTAACTCACTAAATATGATAATAACACATTTCTTATTTTACCTTACTTAAAATAAATAATTTATAAAAAGCTGCATTGATTATTGGACTCTTAATTGAATATTGTTTGGGCATCATAATAATTATTAATAATATTACGAAGCCCAAAATATTTGGAAATCCCCAAAATACGGTCAAGAATTAATAATTTCCAAATTATTCTTAATATACGAATTTTTATAATTGTCAAGTTAAATTCGTCCAATTCATCAGGTATCTCTTATTTTTCAATCATTACATGTAAATTTAGTATAGAATAAGCTAACTGAAATTAAATTTATGTTAATGCTCTTTACGAATGGTCCAATTGGGTCTTGGAATTCTAAAATAATTACATTAAACCGTTCAATGCTTAGGTAGTGTCCTCCTGTTAGTCCACCTTTATCGTATAGATTTCTGCCCTCGTAATAACCCCAAGCCTAGGAGTAGTCGAACGCATCGATATAGACTTCGTAATTGCTATCGTTAGTCCCCGTCATAAATTTGAATGATTTCAAGCCTTCGTTTATATTATTTTTAAATTTGATATTACATCCATCCCCATAAGTTTTGTTATCAATTTTTAATTCCCAGTAATTAGCATTCCATTTTATAAGAATATGATAGCATTAATTATTGTTTATTGATGTAAGGAAATGGTTTCCAAATTAGTTCGTAATAAACGAGTGCAATTGAGGAGATATATAAAATTAATAATAAATTTTTAATATTGTTTTGCAATAAACACTAATCTTGTAGCATATCGTTTACCACAGATTATGCATAATTTTTTTCCCGCTCTTTTAGCCGCATTTTCTTCGCATTCATCAACATTTTTTTCTCCATGTTCAAAAAGAGGAACTCCGCGTACTTTTACATTTAATTCATCTTTTAAGTGGTTAATGCATTCTTCATTATCGCAAAAAGGGATTTCAATTAAATGGACTTTTTTATTAATAAGTTCAATCATTTTGTTATAGTCATCTGCGGAGTCTACCAGTAATTTAGTATTAGCAAAATTCAATAATTCTTGTGGATAATTTTTAATCAAATCATTAATTTTTTCGATACAATTATCAAATTTAATTACCATTTTTTTTCTATTATATCGTTTAACTAGCATTAGTTCTTGATTAGAAACTTCTCTACTTCCAATTTCGATTCTGAGAGGTACTCCTTTTTCCTCCCATTCATAATATTTTCTACCAGGAGTTATATCTCGTTCATCAAAATGAGTTCTAAAATGTTTATTTAGGATATTTTGGACTTTTTTAGCGTATTCCTTAATTTTTTCGTCCCAACCTTTTTTTGGAATTGTTATGATAATTATTTGAATGGGTGCAATAGCAGGAGGGAGGACAAGTCCCAATTCATCTCCATGGACGCTAACAATAGCCCCAAGGATTCTGCTAATACCTGGCCCGAAACAGGTCTGATATGCATATTCTAACTTTCCGTTAGTGGTTTCATACCTTATATTGAATGCCTTGGAGAAATTTTGACCAAGATTGTGTGTAGTACCGATCTGTAAAACTTTACCATCTGGAAGTGGGACATCATAGGCAATGGTATACAAAGCTCCCGCAAATTTATCCCATTCAGGGCGTTTAAGACGCTTAAAGGGTAGTCCAACTTTATTTTTTATAACATTTTCAAACATTTTAATATCTTCTTTAACTTGAGCATCGGCGCCATCTAAATTTTGTTGGACATCATGAGCTTCAATCCAATAAAATTCATGGGTACGCATTAAAGGAAATATAGCTTTTTCAGGTTCTGCTCTAAATACAGATCGGACTTCATATGTTTTAAGTGGTAGATCAGCATGACTTCTAACCCAATAAGAAAATAAAGAATATATGATAGTTTCACCTGTAGGTCTTAAAACTTTTTTAATATTTAATTCCTTATTGTCTCTTCCGTGAGTAATTTGCCAGACTTCTGGTGCAAAACCTTCGGCGTGTTCTTTTTCAATTTCCAAAAGCGTTTCAGGAATTACAGAAGGTGTTCTAATTGGTAAATGACCTGTCTTCTTTAGTTCTTCTATAAACAATTCTTCAAGAAGAGAGAGAATTTGAGCACCATAAGGTGGATAGCCATAAAAGCCACGTGAATCCCTAATTCTTTTATCAATAATCATGGTCCTAAATAAAACTTCGGGGTACCATTCGGAGAAGTTCTCTGATTTAGAGGGTAATTTTAATTTATCAGACATTTAACTAACCTTTAATTTTTTTAAATGAAAATTGTTCCTACATTCTTCAAATTTTTTAGCACTTTTTAAAATTGATAATGATTTAATATAAAAATTTTGAGGATTTCTCAATTTAAGATGATTTTGTGCGAATTTGGAACCATTGAAAAAATTCAATTAATACTACTTTTTATTATAAATATCTTTGAAATAAGACGGAAATTATATTAAAATTTTGAATTAATTCCTAATTTCTAAAATTAAACATCTTTAATAAATTATAGTAAGATGTGTGCATGAAATAGTGATAATATTTATTCTAATATTAATTATTTTCAATTTGATATTGTAAGGAGAAATTAGATTTATATTTGTAGGAGACAATTAATTTTAATACAAGAACGAGATTAGATAATTATAATTAAAGAGTACGAATTTCCTTAAAAATTTTAAATAGGTTATTATTTTGGACATTAGTATAATTAACGTCACTATTGGAATAATAGTAGTAGTAGGATTTGGAGTATTTTCATATGTTTCAAAGGTAGTGGACATTGGCGGGTTTATTGCTGGAATTTTTGTTGGGTTAACTATTTGGATTTTTGGAGGTTGGAATTGGTTTGTGATAATTCTTATTTTTCATTTATTTGCAGCGATGATGACTAAATATAAATACAAGAGAAAGGAGCAATCTGGTCTTGCTCAAGAAAAAGGTGGTGCAAGAGGTTATCCAAATGTATTAGCAAATGGTCTAATAGCATCATTTTTTTCTTTATTTTTTGGTATATATTATATAACATTAAAAATTTATTATGATTTGCTTTTTTTCGGCTTTTTAGGTGCTATTTCGGCTATGTGTGCTGACACAGTAGCTACGGAGCTAGGGCTATTATCAAAAAAAAGTCCTAGACTAATTACCAATTTTAAGAAGGTAGTACCTGGGACTAGTGGTGGAGTAACACTTCTTGGGGAATTTGCATCGTTTTTAGGGGCCAGTATTATGGGGTTAGCTGCTTGGATTTTCACCTATTTGGGATTAATTGATTGCTCTTTTTCATTTAAATTTCCCGTTTTTATTATTGCTCTAGGAGGAGGAATATTAGGATGTTTAGTTGATAGTATTATAGGAGCTACGATTCAAGGTATATATAAATGTCCTAAATGAAAAAAATTAACTAAAAAAAAAATACATAATTGTGGAACAAGAACAGATAAGATTCGTGGGATAGCTATGATTGATAATAATGTTGTCAATCTAATTGCATCAAGTGCAGGTAGTATTTTTTCAATTTTAATTTATATTTTATTTAAATCGGTATTTTTTTATATATAATTAAATCATAGCATAATTTCTTAATTACAGTTTAAAATTAATTCCAAATCAAATTGACCAAATTAAATTATACATTGAAATTAAATTAAATTATAAAACAAATCAAATTTTAATATAATTAATTAATCCGTTAATTTTGTTTTTAAATTTGAATAAATTACTATTTATTATTAAATCGATTTTCTCTTGATTTAGGTGGTGGTCCGAAATAGATAAAATTCCATTCACTTTTAATATTCTAAATAATTCAGTAATAATTTTATTTGGATCTTTTAGGTCATGTAAGATATCAAATAGGAAAATAATATCCACAGATCCATCATTTAAACCTGTATCGCAATTTGAGATAATAGTTTCAATATTCGTTAATTTTTTTCTTTCTGCTTTTTTCTTAACATATTCAATTGCAATTGGAAGAATATCTAGGGCATATACTTTTCCTGTATTTCCTACAAGTTGAGCTGCCGCTATAGAGAAACTCCCAGGTCCGCAACCATAATCTAATATTATACTACCCTTTTTGATGTTAAGTAATTTTATTTTCTTTATTGGTGGAGAAAAAAGGTCTCTAATTCTAAAGAAAAAAGCCATCATTTTAAATCCTAATTCAGACATATGAAACAAACACCAAATTTAATTTTTATAATGAGATATAAAATATAAAATTAATAAATTTATTTAAGAGAATGATTAAAATTTTATTTAATTAAAAAGTACGGTTTTTCTAAAAAAATAAATTAGCGCGGTGCAAATTTAATGGAAGATGCGGAGCACTTAGCTTTTGATTTTGGAGCTTCAAATGCAAGAGCAATAGCAGGTAAGTTAGAAAACGGCAAACTTAAAATAAAAGAGATTTATCGCTTTACTACAGGTGGTGTAAAAGTATTAGACTCAATTTACTGGGATATTCTTGGCTTTTATAGTGAGATAAAAAAGGCACTAAGCGTACAATCGAAAAAAGGAAAATTGAGAACTTGTGGTATTGATACATGGGGTGTTGATTTTGTATTGTTGGACAAGAATGGCCGTTTAATAAGCAATCCATATCATTATCGAGATAAAAGGACCAATATATAATGGACATAGCTTTTAAGGTAGTACCTCCTAAAAAAATATTTAAAATTACAGGGATCCAATTTATGCAAATAAATTCATTATTTCAGTTATATTCTTCAAAAATTTATGAAAATCATTTTCTAAATATTGCAGATAAATTTTTGATGATTGCAGATTTTTTTAATTATCTATTAACGGGTAAAAAATTTTCTGAATATACAATAGCCACGACAAGTCAGCTTTTAGACTTGAAAACAAAAGATTGGTCATATAAATTAATCGAAGAGTTTGGATTTCCTAAAAAGATATTTCCAAAAATTATAGAGCCCGGATCTATAATAGGGAAAATATTGGGATCAATTTCGACAGAAACTGGTATTAATAAAAATTTGAAAATAATTGCGCCAGCTACTCATGACACGGCTTCAGCTATTGTTTCAGTTCCAGTACCATTTGATGAAAAAGATTTTTTGTATATTAGCTCTGGTACTTGGGCATTATTTGGTACTGAACTTAATGAACCGAATACCTCTGAGAATGCACTGAAATATAATTTTACTAATGAGGGTGGAGTTTTTGGGACTATTAGGTTTTTAAAAAATATTACATGTTTTTGGCTAATTCAAGAATGTAGGAGAATTTGGGAAGAGAAATCTGGAAAAAAAATGACGTTTTCAAAACTTACAGAAGAGGCTTTAGACCCAAGTATTAAACCATTTTCATTCTTTATATATCCAGATTCGCCTGACTTTTTAAATCCAATAGATATGCCGCAAGCTATTAAAGACTTTTGTAAAAAAACAGGACAAAAAATTCCTCATAAAAAAGGAGAAATGGTTAGGTGTATATTGGAAAGTATTGCATTTAGATATCGGGAAATTTATAAAAATATTAAAGAAATTTTTCCAATGAAAACTTTTAAGACCATTTATATTGTAGGTGGGGGTGCCCAGAATTCAGCTTTATCACAATTCACTGCAAATGCAACTGGTATTACAGTAAAAGCAGGCCCGATTGAAGCTACTGCAATAGGAAATCTATTAATTCAAGCATATAACGAATATAATATTAAATCTTTAAAGGAAATCAGGAAAATTGTTAGAAATTCACAAAATATTATTACTTTTAGACCTGAAGAGAGATCATTTTGGGATGAAGGATTTAAAAAATACAAAAATTATGTTAAAAATTATTGATAATTTACTCATTTTAACAAAGAAATTAAAAATTTTTAAATTAAAAATAACATGTTTTTTCTTTAGAATTCGAAATTTATTTTAAAATAATAATATGATTTAGAAATAAATTATTTTAATTATTAAGAAAGTAGATAATAAATTTATGAGGAATTTCCGAATAATTTGAAATAAAATTTATAAATATTAAATACTTAGAAAAAATTGCTTTAAAATTTAGAAATTATCATCAGTTTTTAAGAAAAGAATAAACAATAATAGAAAATGTAGGGTGTAATTTTTGAACTTTAAGGAAATTAAGGTATTATTTAAAGATGAAATGGATTCAAGAAAAAATTTCTATTATAAAAAGGTTCTAGATATATTGAGCAGAAATCAAAAATTAACTACTGAAGAATTAATGTCAGATTTAAAGATGAACCAACGGAATATATTAAAAATATTGTATGATTTATTTGATTTAGGATTAATATCATACAAAAAAATCGATAATGAAACAATTTACTGGGAGTTAAGGAAAAATTCGATTGATTGGGTAATTAATCGTAAGATATCAAAGAGTATTAAACAGTTAAGAGAATTATTAGAGGTAGAAACTAATCAAACATATTTTATTTGTGAGAAATGTGGTAAAAGATACCCGTATTTTATTGCATTTGATTGTATGTTTAAATGTCCATATTGCAAATCCCCATTGACTAGTATAGATAATTCACAGTATATTGAATTATTAAAGAAAAGAATTGACCAATTATTACAAATAAAATTAACTTGATTTAAGATTTTTATTGATAAGAATATCATATTAGAGTGGTATTTTTTTACCACAACGAGGACAGATTTCATCATCCGGGCCAATTTCTGCGCCACAATATGGGCAACTAAGACCTAAATCTCCCAAAATGGCATCTAAATCGGAAGATTCATCAGAATCTGGGGTAGTTTCAGGTGGCTGAGATGTAGCTTGCGGTATATATTGCTGAGTCTGAGATGGTTGTAAAGAGGTAGTACTATCTGATACAGGTTGCTGAGGAGGTACATTGTTTTGCGGATATGTATAACTGCTAGCTGTATCATAAGAGGACCAAAACGAGTCTGCTTCTCTTTTTTTAGGAGTAGGAATTGAAGAAATAGGTTTTACATTAGATTGTGTCGTAGCAGGCTGTTTAAGGGTCTTCTCTGTTTGGGGTGTGGCTTTTGACTCACCGTGACTTTTTATTTTATCATAAACCTCTCTTAAAATTACGCTCATTGTAGACCCGAGTGTAAAAGTGTCCAGTGAATATTGTTTTCCGATAGTGTCTTTTATAACATTTATTATATTCGTATCTGTCAATTTTTGGATTTTTTTAAGAGCTAATGCCTTTTTATTTCCATCATTGAGTTTTTTTCTTATTACTACCGCCCATTTACCATTAATATCCCCAACTTGAATTGTACAATCTGTGTTTGGTATTTCTCTTTCCACACTCCATGGTTTAAATCTATTAGCCATTGTTTCTCGTCCTTATTATTAAAAATTTATATTTGAAAGTCTGTGATTTGAAATTAATATTTTATTAATTATCTATAATATTAAATTAATTATCTATAATATTAAGGGAATTATAAATATAATTATTATTCCTAAATATTAGAGACTCTATTTTAATTTATTTAATAATTTATTTATGGTTTTAGAATGAAAATGAACAAGCAAAAATTAAAAAGAAGGCAAATTATAGAAAAAATAATTAATGAAATGGGACTTAATATTAGGAAAGATGAATATATCATAATAAATAAAGAAGACTTATTATTTAAAATATATTTATGGGGGAATTTAATTGAAGTAGAGTACCCCAGTTGCTTTAAATGTGACCTTGATTGTAATAAGACTATATATATAGATATTTCACCTACAGAATATATTTGGAATGACATGGAATATCTTACCAATGAAGATATTTCGCGTTTAGGTAAAATACTGACAATAATAGAATATCCAGAAAAAATAGATATTGAAGAAATAAAATTACAATTAAAAAAACAAATAAAAAGAATAAAATTTATTATTTTAGGATTTAATGATCAGGAAATTAGCGAAATTTTTCACAAAATACAAGGTGAGGTTATTGAAGTTGATTTTTTAAAAAATTGCCAGTGTAAAATTTTAGAAACATTTCCCCAATTATTAATTGAATTGTGCATTATTTCAAAACCGATATTTGAAAATTTAATTTCAGACCGACCTGCACCTATCATATTAGAATTTATAAAAGATGTTTATGGTTTTTTAATAATTTCAGATTCGGATTCTATTGATGTAACAAAAATAAAAACAAAAATTTTACCAATGCTTTATAAACATAATCCATTTGCATTATGTCTTGTAATTGGCTTGCATTATGGTGAAAAAAACTATTTAAAACCCGAATTAATTGAAAAAATTTTAAACAGAAAAGTTTATGGAGTTATTTATAATGAAAAAGTCCAAAATTTTATGGAAATATTGTATAAAAGTGTTCTTTTAAGAATAAATCAAATGAGGGATTCTAATTGTCCTTTTATTGAAGATGAAATATAACTTAATAGTTGTTGATGAAAATAATTGATATGTTAATTCAAATTTTTCCATATGCATTTCCTACATTGTTAATTCTTGTAATAGTATTCTTTATTTTTAATAGAAGTGAGTCCTATATTAATATTTCAGCAAGTCGCGGTTTTATTTTATCCTTATTCAAAATAACCCATATACCTATAAAATTATTGAATCGGATTACTTCTAAAAATTTATATGAAGCATGGGAAATTGAAAAAGTTCCACCCGACTGGCTTTCTGAAGATGTTATTAAACTTAAAAGTAGAATAACATGGAAGGACCGAGCATATTTTTGGCATTTATTATTACGATCTGGAAGTCGAGAAGCACGTAAAAATTTAGGGTGATATTTTTTACCCCAATTAATGGCATATTCACTTAAAATTATTTTTGTCAAGACTTTCAAACTTTTTATTCACCCTATTTATTGCTTCAATAAATTTATTAGACACCCAATTAAAGCATATCTTGAATTTACAGGTTCATTTTCTGGCTCAGCTATAAATTGGATTTGTAGTAGGTTCTATAAGGACTCTTTTATAGAAGCTACAAGAAGGGCAGGGTTTCCTATCGGATATTATTATGGGAAAAAATATCTAAAAGACCCAATATTCGATAACAAAAATGATGCATTAAAAGCTATGCAATTAATAATGTTTTTCTATGTTTTATTTGGGTTATCTGGGTGGGAAAAACACATTTATCCTCAAAATCAGCCTGAAGTGAAAATTCATTCTAAAGATACCGTTTCCATTTCTTTTCCTGGTCGTCCATATAAATGTCCTCATAGAGGAATGAAATGCCCGGAAGTCTGCCAAGGTTTTGTTTCTTGGGAAGATGGTCTAGTGAACGCAGTTAATAAGGATTTAACATCATTCGTAACTAAATCCTTAGCTGCTGGAGATAATAGATATGAGGTTATTATTACCAAAAAAGAGAAAAAATAATGTAGATTTCCTAAATATATTATTAAAATTTTAAGATCTGGTCAATCATCGATTTATATCCTAAATAATTTTATAAATTGATTTAGAACTTTTCAAGTTTCTTTTTAACCATTGAATCTACCATTTTATCTGTCATAATTTTAATTATTTTATATTCAAATTTGTTGGGTGCAATTAAATATCGTAATTTAGGCTTCTTTCTAGTCAATGCCTTAAAAACTACTTTTGCCACTTTATAAGGAGATAAGCCTGATGTTTTTCCTTTTTCAATAGCATATTCCCCTATTTTACGTGCTTTTTCAGAAAAAATTGAATCTTCTGGGAATTTGTCGAATAATTCTTTTCCTTTATCCCAAATAGGCGTCTTTATCCTTCCCGGTTCTATTATAATAACTTTTACCCCCACTAATAATAATTCACGTCTTAGCGAATCCGAATACCCTTCTAAGGCAAATTTACTGACACTATATGGCCCAAAAAAAGGTGTTGCAAAAAACCCCGAATCGCTACTTATCATTATGATTCTTCCTTTAGATTGTAATAAAAATGGAAAAAATGTTTTTGTTATTCGGTGGACTCCAATTAAATTTACATCAAATTGTTTATACATAAAATCAACAGGCATGTCCATTAAGGGACCAGCATATGCAATTCCTGCATTATTGACCAATCCAAAAAGTCCAGTATTTTGACTTTTAATAAAATTGTATACCGAGTTAATTTCTTTTTGGTTTGTAACATCTAATCTTACAGCAGTGATATTAACTAATTTATTTAAGGCATCTAAATCCTTATTTTTCCTAGCACCGGCATATATTTTAAAACCTTTGGACGAAAGATACTCTGCAATGGCCCTACCAATTCCGCTACTTGCGCCCGTTATTAATATTGCCTTGTTATAATTCATATAAATTACCAATTTTTAGCAATTTTTAAATAATTTTTAAAAAATTATCCATTACCTTGATTGTTTTATCAGATTTACCGCTTTTTAATTTAGCATTTAAAAAGTAGATATCTATTTCCATTAAATCTAATCCAATTAATTCTAATTTATTCTTGTTTAGAACTTCTCTTAATATTTGTGCAGAGTCAATTAAACATGCTTCATCTAGACCAATAAATTCCATAAAACGAGCTGCAAGAATTGAATTTAAAGACCCAATATCCACATCAATTGATACATATAAATAGGGAGTTTCGACCGCTTGTAATATATTTTCAAGTTTGTTATTCATAGATTGGCAATTTCCGTTATTTGGAATAAACTTAGTACCTTGTTCCTCAAATTTCAAATAGAAATCAATATATTTTTTGACTCTAATATCATTAATTTTTTTATAACTTTCCCCAGGATAATCCATTGTTCCAAAGATTATTAGATTTTTTGGAATTATAATGTTTTCTTTTATTAGATAGTAAAGAAATGTCCCACAATTATAGGACTGAGGGATATCTAAATTTTCATCAATTGAGTCTAATAAACTTGGAAAAATAACATCAATTTCGTCCTTATGTTCTTTAGAATAGCTTGCAAGTCCTAATCTTAAATCAGTGGGTACTGCATCAAAATGACCATCTAAAATAATAACTGTGATATTATCTGCGCCATATTTTTTAGACAATGCCTTAAGTACACCACCGGTAAGCGAGTGGTCTACTCCGACCATTACTGGAAAATCCGGAAATACTTTTTCTTCAATAAATTTTTCCAGTTCTAAAGTATATTCCATACAACCATTTGTATCTAAAAAAGTCCTGAACTCCTCGGGCATCATGAAAATTAAATCTTCAATTTCTGGTTTTGATTGAAGCCAACTTTCTACTGGAAATTTCCCTATTTTTTGTAATTTAAGTTCATTTATTACCTTAGATTCAGATATCAATGCATCATATACATCTTGATAAATATTATGTTTAGTTTGAATATTTCTACTAATATCATCAAGATATTTTCTTTTAATCATTATTTTGGTCAGTGAATCTGAAGGGTCAAATGAAGCTCCAAATAATTTAAATGTTTTCATAATAAATCAATGGCGATATTCTGTTATTTTATAAATTATAAATAGAAATATAAATCTAAGAAATATATTTGAAAATTTTAAAAACATTCAGAGTATATATTTTTTATTATGGTTTTATTATGTGATTATATATTTTTAAATGACCTTTTACTAATTCCGTTGCTGATGAAAAGTGAGTATCTTCAAATAAAAATACTCCGAGAGATACCGGACATATTGAGCGAAAATTCTGCTTCAGGGATTGCAAATGACTTTTATGGCATAAATAGAAATGAAGAATCTGTAAGTGAACACATAAAAGGCATTATATCTAAAAACCAGACCGCAGTCAATGAAGCCATGGCAATACTATACCAGACGCTCAAAAACGCCACAGATTATGGACGATATTAAAAGTAGGCGAAAAATCAAAGTCTGCCCCTATTTATATAAAAAATTTCAATTAATGAAAGCAATGGAAAATAAGAAAACTTTGTCTATTAAATTTAATAAAAAAAGAATGTCTGAATTTAAAAATATGGGAAATAGAAAATATATATTGTTAATTTTCAAATTGGATATAATCTCTATGAAAAAATTTGTTTGTATAATTTAAAAGCCATAATTTTTTTGGTTTTAATAATAGAATGACCCGTTTTTTTAACGCATTTTCAGGAAATTTCTTGAAAATGGGAAATTTTTTAATCATTAAATTAAAATATCTCATAAAATTTTCGTCCGAATATTCAATAATTTCTGCTGTAGCTTCTACTTGAATTCCAATAATTCCTTTTAGACTTTCCATATTTATTTCTTGAGAATGGTGAATTTCATAAAAAACGCGAGAATTTATTCTAATATTAGAAACTTTCCACGAATCTTTTCTAGATAATATTACAATATTAATTCCTTCATTTGCATATTCTAATGCATCAGCTCTTGGTATTCCATTTTCATTTGCTGTGGCTATAGTTAATATATTATTTTTTTCAATATATTTTATTGATTCATTTAAAATAATATCATAATTTTCTTTAAAGTTGTTACTAGAACTCAAGTAATTACCTCTAAATTTTATTCAATTTTTTAAAGTTTTTAGTCTCTTCACAAAAATTAATAAATTCGAAAATGGAACAATCAATAATTTTTCTAACACAAGAAAAATATTTATAATTAATCATTAAGATTAAATAAGCACCAGATTTAAACTAAGTAAAAGATCAATTGACTAATAAAAGTGATTGTTTAATGAGATTGTTCTTAATCAATAATGAGAAAGTTATTTTAAAGGTAGTTATTATTATATTATTCTTCAATTTATTATTTGTCAGTTCATTTAATATTTTTACAATTCCCAAAATGGCAAAATCAGATTCAATATCCATTAAAAATTCTTCATTTTTTTCACCGATTAAATGGGAATTAAATTGGTCTATTACAAAAAATCAGACAGATAAATGGAGTCTTGATATAGCAGATTTGACAAAAAATGCACATAATGATATTATTAGTGGAAATTTGGGTAATATCAGTATTTTTAATGATAACAAGTTAAATGAAACTTTAGGGCTCACAAATAATTACACTACACTAATTTCCATAGCAGATTTGGATTCAAATTCACATAATGAATTGGTCTGTGCAAATGGAAATAATTTATCGATTTATACTTATGTAAATAATTTAAGTTTAAGGGCTTCAATCTTAGTCTCTAGGAATATTACTGTTTTATTAGTAAAAGATATATTAAGAGAATTATCTGGTGCTAAAAAACTAGAAATTATTACTGGGGATGAAGTAGGTAATGTTACAATTTGGAGATTTGATATGATAACAGATAAATTTTCCATTATACAATCAATAAAATTTTCAGACAAAATTACTGGGATGGCTGTTAATGATTTTACCGCTAATAGAAATATGGATTTAGCTGTTGTTACGGATTCAGGAAACTTTACATTATTATGGTGGAATTGGGTACCAAAATTGGTAAAAGCATATTCTACTATCATTTCTACTACAACACATAATTTTCAAATTATGGATTTAAATTTTGATAATCGTAGAGGTTCTGAACTTTTAACTTGTGATTCAAATGGAAATATAAGTGTTTGGAAGAATATTCCTGGAGTTGCTGTTAAAATTATCTTTACAACTAAAATTTACAAGGCTATCTCAGCTATGGATATTTCAGATTTAAATAACGACGGTATTCAAGAAATTTTGATAGGAACAGAAACTGGTAATCTATCTATTTGGACTGTTATTGATAATAAAATTGATATGATAAGTTCGGTCCTGACTAAGACCAATATTTCTTCAATCAAGGCAGGAAATTTAGATAATGACCCACTTTTTGAAATTGTAGTAGGCTGTTTGAATAACTTATCAGTATATAAATTGCATTTAGCAGATTTAATAATAAATTCGTTTAAGATTGACAAAATTATTTTATATAGAGGCGAAGTATTAACTGCAACTGTTAATATATCAAACATTGGCGATTACCCTGCCTATAATATCTCAGTAGGCATATATTGGGATGACATAACCTTGGCATATAAACTCGGCGCAGAAAAAACTATCAATATTCTTAATGTTGGAAATTCAACGGAAATTACATTAATTGTCCCATCTTCGATGCGTAATATTTTATATCATTGGATCATTGCTCGTGTCAATAATAAATATTCGGTATTTGAAAGTGATATGACAGACCATCAGGATATGAGAATATTAATAAGGTTATTAGGTTTCGATTGGATTTGGGTTATTATTATCGTTTCCATTTTATTAATTCTTATAACAATCGCAATTTATGTTTTGCCTCAATTTAAAAAAGAAGAACAGACTAAAAAATCACATAAAAAGTTCAAAACAAAGAGAAAAAACTAATTTTTCCTTTTGTTGAATTATTCAAGCAATTTAATTGGAAAAAAAAATCTTAATAAAAAATAATTTTTATCTTAAATTTTTAATTAAATTATATTCAACAAATTTTTAATTTTAAAAAAATAATATCTATTTTATGGAACTATCAAAACCAAGTTTTAATAAAAAGCATTTTATATATATGCTTATTTTTATAATGACATTTGCAATTTCATTTATGCTTGCCGAGATTATTACTGTTTCAATTTATTCTTTTGGTATACCATTTATCATCACATTAATTTTATCGGGAGTTATAATAGATAAAGGATATCGATTATATCCAATGTTTCTATTATTAGCGGAGGGCATTTTATTAATAGTTTTAGGACTCATATATATTACTTTACAGGCATTTGCAATCAATTTATTATTAATCATTCTGGGTTTATTAAGCGGTCTTACTACTTGTGCTCTAATGGCCCATTTTGCAGACCATACGGACGAGCAGTTCGGTAAAATGGACAGAAGTACAATTGCGGGCTTTATATTTTCAATTACATGGATAATAATAGCAATAGCAATCTCTGCCTATATAACATCATTAACGTCCCCAATTGGGCTCCAAATCTTTAGTGTTTTATTAATAATTTTTGGTGTAATTAAATTTGCGGGTGGTGTTTGTGCAATTATAATAAAATTTACAGAAGGCGAGGATCAATCTATCAAAAAATACGAATTAACTGGTGGAATAAAAGGATTTTTAAGTGATTCGTTTGGTTTTATTTTTTCAGATAGGAAATATTTAGTCTATTTAATATCTTATATGCTAATTTGGATTGCTCAAGGTATTCTAAGTCAATTAAGTTCGTTAACGGGTCTAAATTTTCCACAAATCTGCACCTTGGGGTTTGCTACTGGAGGACTTATTCTGGTTGCTGGAGGATATATGATTGATAAAATAGGCAGAAAAAATATGGTAATTTATGGTATGATATTAACGACCACTTCGTTTGTTGTTTATTTATTTAATATGGGTGCAGTACTTATATCTGGGATAGCAATTTTAATTTCAGTAATTTTTGTAATTTTGGCAGATTTGGCACCATCAGAATTAAGAGGCAGATATTCAGGAATTTTTATGGGTTTGATCTTAATTGGTTTCCTGGTCGGACAAATTATTGGAATTGGGGGTTTGAATCCATTATATTCAATGTTCTACTATATAAGTGGTGCAATCATAAGCTGTATAGCGTTGGTTATAGTAATAATTTTTGGAAAAGATTCTAGAAATTTAGAATAATCACAAATAAAAACATGAAACTAGAAAATAATTTCAAATACTATCATTTTTTTTTGTCAATCAGAAAAAAAAGAAAATATTTTAAGATAAAAGACCAATTTTAGTGTAATTTGAGAGATAATTTCGAAATTCTTATCGCAATTATTGTTAAAAGGCTTAAAAATAAATTTAGCGATATAAAAATTAAAATTTGAGGGATCGCTAATGGAAATTGAAACATATCAACAATACCAATAATGAAAAATGCAAATCTTTCACAATTAATAATAAATGGCAGGAGAATAAAGCGTTCCAAATTTAAAAAAGATATAAGTTGAATAACACCCATGGTAAATAATAATAGCCCCAAAAAATGTGCAAAAATGGGATAATTCAATGGGATCGTAATTAATAATATATATTCAAGTTGGGGTAAGAAAAATATGAAGAAAAAACCAAAAATAAAATCATGTAAAATTCCAAAAAATATAATTGTCTTTAAAAAACCTATATGCATTCCTTCCATATAAATACCTCAATTTATACATGCTTAAATTATATACAATTAATAAAATTTTTCTATATTTATAGTAGTTCTATGAAATGTTATTCTAGAAATAGGCTTTTTAGCCCGTTTTAAAATAATCTTTAAATCAATCAATGCGATTTGAACTAACAAAGAAACGAAATCTTGAAATTCTTCTGGAATAATTTTTGCCGGTTTAAATTTAAATCTTTTCTCTATTTGTTTATTGATAAAATTATAAAAATCTAGTCCCAATTGTCTAATCTTATATTCATTTTTTTTAATATAAATCAATTGTACTTCTAGCATTTTATTGAGAATTTCGTCAAGATCATTAGGATCAATGTCTAATTTATATAATATCTTATTTTTAGACGTAAAATCTTGAAGTATCCGAAGTACTTCCCAGAAATTAACCCAGATTCTATCTTCTGGGTTTAAGTTAGTACCTCTAACGCTAACTCTATCGAATAATACTCTGACTTTTTCCTTCCAGTCTGAAACGACATTAAAATTTTGATTTTCGTCAATTATCTTATGTTTTCTAAAAATTTTCAGAAAAATTTCACTAAATCTGTTAAATCTGGTATAATCATTAAATTTATTAATACCTTTTTGGACGCGATAGAGCATTAAATATGTATCTACATCTATTGTAAGAAAGTTAGAATAAGAAGTAAAAGAGCTATTTTTTAATAATAATTCAATTTTAGTTTGTAAGTCATTAAGTGTATTAATTTGTAAATTTTCACTAAATTTAATGCCGTCTTTTAAGACATCGATTATTTCGGGTTTTAGATTAGATTCACCATATGTTTCAATTATTTTATTGCAATATTCACCAATTTTTTCTGGCGCAATTAACCCGGCTCTAATTTTTTTTATAATAGGTAAGAGCGTATTAATAATATGGTCCTCCATTTCTTCTGCAATAATTATTTCGCAATCATTTCTATTTAGGATTTCTAGAACATGTTTTAAATCATTTAATTGGATATTAACTACAACGCTTACATCTAATTTGGAAAATTTAGAAAGAAATCTACTCATATTTACTTTTTTACTCATTTCTTCAGGAAATTTAACTAATAATAATGGCATAATAGAAAGCCTCAAGTTTTAATCAATATACACAATTTCATCATCGATCATTTCGTCCTCAATTGTCCCCATTTTTATATATATAAGTCCTATAAATACAATAGAAGCTAAAGAACATATTCCCGAACATAATGCCCCCAATAGAATAACGCCATATAGTCGTGCAGCTTCGTAAAAATAATAGAATCCGAAAATTCCAAAAATACTTGATTCTATTGAACCTGAAAGCCCTAAATAAAAACCCAAATATTTAAATACATTTCTTTTCGTCCAGATTTGAAAACAATACAAAATAAAACTAGCGATCATAATAAAGATTCCGATAAATGCATAAAACCCGATAGTTTCTACTTGAAGGAAGCATTTAAATGATATAATATCTAACTGAAACGGTAAAAACATTGAAACAAAACACCCGGCTAAAAGTCCTAGAAAACAAAACATATAGAACCCTAATTGCGTCTTATGCACGTCCATTTTAATTAACACCAATAAATCATTTTAATATTTTCTTAATTATTTTAATTATAATAATATACCTTTTATATTAATCTAACCACTTGATAAATTGTTTGATTCATTTACTTCTACAAAACCCGCATCTTCACGAGAAATGTTTTTTATGGTGCCAAATTTTCCTTTATTTAATTTTAATACATCTCGAAATTTATTTGTATATCCACCCGTTAATTCAAAATAATTATTTAAAGATATTTCATAAATATCATCTTCCCATAAGCTTAATAAAATACACCCTGTTTCATCACCGATTAAAAATTCGCAAACAGATTTGGGCCCATATCTTGTCTGGACTATTCTTGGTTCATCTTTTCTAATTACTTTAAATTTTACATTAATACCTCTTGAATTGTTATTTAAATCCTTAATTTTAATAAATTCAGAAGGAACATTTTTTCCTATATTGGAAATTTCTGGCTCATGTATTAAATTATCATTAATAGGGAAATTGGCTTCTGGAGAATTTGGATCAATAATAGAATATCTACTATATCGTCCAATATTTAAAAATAATTTATTCATATAAGTACTGACATAACCATTTTCAATTTTAATAATATTTCCTATATCTAATTCATCGATTAATGAACCCCATGCATTTAATATGATAGCACCAGTTTCGTCCGCTACTTTAACCTCAGCTACCCTTAAATCGGCACCTTTTTTACTTTTTACATGTCGTTCTGGCTTGATATCAATTATTTTGGCAATTAACGATATTTTTTTAGAATTTGAATTTAAATCTTTTATCTTAAACATTTTATTCAGCTGAATTATTCGGTTAAGTTTATATTCTGATAATGATCTAATAAATGAAGAATGTATATTTAATTATTATTAATTTTTTAAACACATTTTAAAATTACTATCTCAAGGAATTAAATAAAGTTATTATTAATCTTCTCTTTAATAGTAAATAATTGGTCAAACTGAAAATTTTAGTTTACTATTAAATTTACTATTAAAACTTATTATTTTTTTTCAAAACAATTTAAAAAAAAAGAATATAAAAAAGAGTATTAATCAAAATTTAAAAGATTCCGAGAATCTAATTTTTGTATCTTTACATTTTTTTGAGTTAATTATAATGAATTTGTAAAAAAATTCATTTTTTCTTTGGCATATCTTCTTTACTTTTTTCAATTTTGATTAATAAATTCATAATAAATCCACGGCTT